>Ga0075418_10000137_pt1 | contig 65603 bp, 55 predicted proteins | sample SoiMetdeltSBSDD2_FD_81776 | JGI IMG/M metagenome (GOLD analysis project Ga0075418, IMG submission 81776) | Bulk soil microbial communities from a Populus tree surrounding site in Tennessee, USA - Soil MetaG P. deltoides SBSDD2 | ecosystem: Environmental > Terrestrial > Soil > Tree plantation...
GCTGACCGGACACCACCCGACACTAGAGATCTACACATGGTCATACCTGACAACCAACAAAACCCGGAGTGTCGACCACAACCCGGATCACAAGCAACGATCTCGGACACCTGACCAGTTACGCGGAAACTATCCGCACAGCCGCCTCGGCCGCCAACTGCACGGTGACCACGACGATGCCGGCGTTATCAGCCGGGGCAACCGCACGCACCACCGCCTGCGCCTGCACCGGCGGCGACGCGCCAGACTCAGCGCCGGGAGCGGCGTTGTTGGCCACAATCACCACCAGCACCTGGGCGCCGGCCGACAGATCCGCGGGAGCGCGCCCGGTTTTCAGACCGACCGCGATCACCGACTGGCCCACCGGTGGATCAATTGCTTTTCCCAGCTGCCCGGCGGTCAGCAGCGTCCCGGCCACCAGCGGCACCGCAGCGGTCTTGCCCACCACGGCGGCTTTCTGGGTTGCGGTGAACACCTGCATCGCCGGGTCGGCCACGATCCGCACGGTCGACAAATCCGCATCAGACATCACCGCCCCGGCGGCGACCGGACGGGCCACGGTCAGCACCTCTACTGCGGGATTGACCCGCAACCCCACGACGGCAAACACCAGCGCGCCGGTCAGGGCCAGCGCGGCGCCGCCAAACAGCCGAGCCGGCGACCGCCGCGTCCGTGCACCAGCAGCGACATCACCAGTACGTTGGGTAGCCGCCTTGGGGTTGCGGGTGGCCAGGGAGGTGTTCATCAGGGATGTCCTTCGCTTTCGAGTCACGCTTATGGCGTCACGCCAATCCAGGGGCGCTTATCGGGTGTTGACTGCGCCGGCTTCCACGACGCGGACGGCCGCGGTTGCCGTGGAGGTCAGGGCCGGTTCGGTACCCGACGCTCCGCCGCCGCTCCAGGTCACTTGCCAGGTGATGGTGGCGGTCAGCGGGTAGGTGCCGCCGGGTGATGACCGTGATGGTTCGGTGTAGGTGTGCCCGCAGTCAGGTGAGCTGGCGGCCGGGTCGGTTCCGGGCGTCCAGGCCGTTCCGGCGCCGCAGGTCAGACGCCCGCCATCGCCGGTGGTCCAGATGACGTTGGTGGGTGTGGCCACTGCGGTCACGGACAGGCCGTTAAGGCTCGCGGTCGCGGTGCGCGCGGTGAAGGTGACCGGGTCGATGCGCAGCCAGGTCGGCACATAAACGACTTGCGGCGCGGGTGGTGCCGGGTTGACCAGGATGGTCGGGGCGGGCATCCCGAGACTGCGGATGGCGGCCTGGGCCAGCAGGGTCACACCAGGACTCGTGCTGTACGCCCGGAACGTGGTCATCGACGGTGGGAAAAAGCCTGTGGTGGCATCACCGCAGGCGCCGACGTACCAATAGGCCGGGGGTGACACCTTGCCACCCATGGCCTCCGCAGCGGCAAGTTCCGCACCTTCGGCACGCTGGTAGTAACAGTAGGCATCGCCGAGCCAGCCTTTGCCCGGGATGAAGCACGGCACGGCACGACCGAACCCATCACGGCAGTTCACCGTGGTTGAGCCGCCGCCGTCACCGGTTCCGCTGTCGGGTGTGCCGATGACGATGACGCATCGCGGGTTGGTGGGATGGGTTTGGCAGTTGACCGGATCGGAAAAATCCGCGTGGGCGCGGACTACGGTGCCGGCCAACAAGGCGGCGATCACACCGACGATTACGGCGAGGCGGTGCACGTTGGTGGGCATGGCATTTCCTCACGTCAGCAGGTTCCTACGTCGAACACGGCGATAGCCGACACCTTCCAGGAGCCGTCGGGCTGCTGCACGGCTGCGGCCGACACCTTGCGTTTGCCGCCCGGGGTGTCCTGATAGGCCGACCCGTCTGCTTTGACCAGGTGGCTCTTGGACGTGTCGGCACAGTCGACGATGTCGGCACTGGGCGGGGTGGCATTCGGCATCGACGCGACCACCGACGGGTTAATCGTTATCTCGCCGGTGCCGACCAAACCCTGGCTTTTCACCTGGGTCAGCCCGTCGGTGAAGAGTTTCAGGGCGTCACCTTGCATGTATCTCGCCAGGTCGGGAAAGGACGGATCGGGAATCTTTATCGCGTTGACATAGGCCTTCCACGCCTGCCGGTAGGCGTCCAGCGCAGTGGCCGCCCCCGCGGCGGCCGCTGGCGACGGGGACACCGGCGCAGCCGGGGTCGCGGGGGCGGCAGAGGGTGACGATTGATTCGGCTGTTGCTTGGCCGGTCCGCATGCGGTGGTCAACGCCAGCAGGGCGAGCACGACGCCAAGGCTGCCCAGCGGTGCGCCGATCCGATGATGCCAAGGCGTCACCTGTGCTCCACGCTGGCGGTATCGGGCAGCTGCTCCGAATGTGTTGCCGTGCACACGGTGCGCGGCGATGCCATTCGAGTTGGGCAGTGGCTGGTCAAGCATTGCGTTCTCCGTCCGGTGGTTTGGCACGGCAGGTGGTGCCGTGGCTGGCGGTGCCTTTGGACATGTGCGCGAGTGCTGTGGTGTGCGGCAGCGCCGGAAACCTGAGGCCGGTCGTTCGCTGCGCCACCTCATCGTCAACGGTCACGAAGGGCGATGCCCAGATTCTTGTGGTACCTGTTGTGGCGGCACCTGTGCCGCCAGCACTACCGTCCACATCGGACATCAATGGCCACTGGCCCGAGGGTGGCTTCCTAGCGCAGCCCATGTGCGCGCACCGCCCATGTGGTACGGCAGCTTCGCGCTGACACCCGGTCATGACCTGGCACCGCACGTTACGATCGCGATTTGATCATCGACTGGGCCCAGGTGAGGATCCCGGTGGCGATGGCCTCCGGGTCGTTGCCGTGAGCGCGCCATTGGCTTGGTGTGGCTTGGCTGTCCTGGAAATGGATCTCGTAGGCGCCGTCGAACACGTCAGCGGATGCCGGATCGGGCAAGGTGACCTCGACGTACCAGCCGGTGTCCGGTTGTGGCTGCACGAGCAGGTAGGTGTTGTCCGGTGCGGCCAGCGCCGCGATAGCAGCGGCGAGCTGGGTGGCGCTCGGCTGCGGGATATGGGTGCCATCGTGGGCACGCAGTTCGTAAAAGCCAATGACAGAAGACATCCCCGTTCACCCTCGACTCAATTGTGGGGGCCGCCCACCGCGCCAACCGTGGCGTGAGTGGACGGCCACATACTGCGCATGCGGTACTGCGGACTGTTCAAGCGGACCAGGAAATGGCGGCCCCGAAACGACAGAAATGTGTTGGCTCAGCCGGAAACCGGAAGGTAAACCTGGCACGCGGACGGGACATGGCCACCAACGGGCACAACCGCGACGTAGCGGGTTGCGCTGTTGTTGGCCGGGGTGTCCGACGACAGGATCACCTCGGTGGGCTCGCTCGCGCCGGGTACCATCAGTCGCCGCGTCTCGCCGTCCTCGTCCATCCACACCCTGGAGTCGTTGTACATCCAGTGCCGCGCCTGCGGACAATGGTTGAGGACCTCGGCGGCGAGCCTGTCCAAACCCTCGTCGTGCGCAGGCAACGCCAGCTGACCTTTGAGCTGCGCAATCGCGCGAGGCAGCCACACGGACTCCCACTCCAGCAGCTGCGTGCGCACCTGCGGCAAGCACGTGACGGCGCGCATGACGTTGCGCTCGGTGGCCACATGTGGGAACCATTGCAGGGTCGCTTCGTTGTAGGCGACCAGGTTCCACAACGGGTCGAGAACGTATGCCGGCCAAGGTTGACACGCCAGCTTCGCGCGCATCACGTCGGTGACCTTTGGCGCCGCGGAACGTCCGGGCTTGGGCTCACGTTCGGTGGCCAAAAGGTACAGGACCCGCCGCTCCACGTTGCGAAGGCGCAGTACTACGGCCACCGTGTCGAGGAATTCGTCGGAGTACTGGCCGTCGATGCGGCCTCTCTCGAGGTTTCCATAGTGCGACAGCGCGCAGCCGCACAGCACCGCCATTTCTTCCTGTGTGACGTGTCGCTTGTCGCCGACAAGACCTGCAATGGCCGTACGGTCCAGCCGCTCGCGCCACTTGCGCATATGGAACCGCAGTTGCTTGGATCTGCTGGCCGATCCTGCCCGTCCATGGTCGATGGTGAACATCAATGTCATGTCTTTCCCCCGTGGTAAGCAATGGGCGTACGGGCAAAGCCCGACGCGGGACCACGCCGACTGATCCCTTTCCCGCCTTTCTTCTCAGGATTGTTCAAGTCTTGTTTAGACGATCGCGCTTTGTGCCCCGCACCTGTCACGACTTCGCGTTGCTGTCGAAACGCGGCCCAGCGGCGGTACGGCGTGAAAAGCCAGCCCGCACAGCGCGAGCTGCCAGCGTCATCACCAAAACTGTTGTGTAACATGCAATTTTTCTCAACTGTCCGCGACCATATGCCCACGTATGCAGGCGCGGCAACCCGCCAAGCACCATAACCCAGTCACATGTCTCGATTCCTGCTCAGCGGAGGCAGACATGTTTGCATGCGTATCTGGCGCCAGTCAACGCATTTCGGCTCCGATCGAGCCTCGGCTCCGGCCCCATGGCCCGCGCTGGACATCTTTCGGTCGGATTTGACGGCATTCACCTGAGTCACTGATCAGCCAATCGGTCACCGTCAGTGACCTTGCCGGTTTGACCTGCACCTATACGTGACCTGCGCCTCGGGCTGGACACCTCACGCCGCCGGCCGGCCGTCCCATCTGGACGGTGCTGCTGACAGCACAGGTGCCGCCGGTGCAGGTGGCGTCGCCGTCTGGCCCACGTCACCGAGCACCGCAAGTCTGACCTACACAAGCCCTGCCACCACATCCGGGAGATGCGATGTCCGCGATACCCGAACGCCCACCCGACCAAACATCAGACCGAGCTCGCACGCCCAAGCCGCAGTCCCACGTTCCACAAGCCGGCCCGTCGCCAACCGGCCGTCAGCGCGCGGCAGCACTGGCAGCCGGTGCCGACCGACTGCCGGTCACCGCATGTGTGCAGTAACCGACGAGCTCTCCCCGCCTGCCCACCAACCGATCCCGCGCCCTCGGAAGGAGCCGTTGTGAAAACAACACTTGTCCTTGCCAACCACATGCCCCAGCTGGAGACGGCCTTGCTGGCCATGGGCAAGCCGGTGCTGGTGTGCCTCACCGAAAGTCATGCCGCGCTGCGCCCGCAGCAGCTGCCCTACCCGATCGTGACCGTGCCGAGTTGGGAGGCATTCCCGCGGCTGACCGCGCTGGCCGATCAGCTACGCGGGCAGATCGGTCACGTCGCCACACGGTACGAGGGAGCTGTCATCGCCGCCGCCCACATCCGGCAACGTCTGGACCTACCCGGGCAGACCCTCGATGAGGCGGTGGCGTTCGTCGACAAGGCCGTGATGAAGGTCCGGCTTCGCAGGGCGGGCATCCCCGTGGCCGGCCACCAGGTCGTCACCCGCGTCGTCGACGTCGCCGCAGCCGCCGAGGCGCTCGGCTGGCCGCTGGTACTCAAGCCCCGCAAAGGCTTTGCCTCGGTCAACACGCACATCGTGACCGGCGTGCAGGAACTCGCCGAGTACGAAGCCGACGGCATGTTCACCCGGCCCGTGGCGACCTCGCCGTTCTATCGCGGTGAGCCGGCTTTTGCCGCTTTGTCGCAGCAGCCCGACGGCATCATGGTCGAGCAATACCTCGACATCGCCGAGGAGTTCCACGTCGACGGGCTCTGGCTGGACGGCAGGGTCATCTACCAGATTCCCGGCCAGTACCACACCCCGCCGCTGCAAGGCATGAGCTCGCCGCTGCTGGGGTCGGTGCTCTTGGAGTCGGCCACCGGCTTGGGCGCGTTCCTGGCCGATCTGGCCACTCGCGCCGGGAACGCGCTAAGGATGCGCACCGGGTTCACGCATGCCGAAGTTATCCGCACTACCGACGACCGCTGGTGGGTGGGCGAAATCGCCGCACGGCCCGGCGGCGGCGGCATCCAGCGCGCGATCGAAATGGCCTACGGCATCGACGTGCCCACCATCCACGCCCAGCTGGCGTGCGGGATACTCCCGTCACTGCGGCCGGTGCGCCGCCACGGCTATGTCGGATGGTGCGGCCCGACAGTACCCGCCGGCCGCGTGGTCCAGGTTGCCTCCCGCGACCGGCTGCTGGCCCATCCCGGCGTCCTGGACGCCACGGTCGCGATCGCCCCGGGGCAGATGGGCGGGCGCACCGGCAGCGGACTGTGGGGCGGTGTGGCTGGATACACCTGGCTGCACGGCGACACCGCGCAACAGGTGCTGGCGATGATGCGCGAGGTCGCCGCCCGCTACCAGGTCGGCGTGCTGCGACCCGTAGCGGGAGCCCGGTCATGACCATCGGATGCGCACCTGCCCACGTTCCGCCGCAGTGCGTCCAAAGCCGCCATGCACCAAGGCATGCCGGATCAGCAGCCCGGCAGTGGACGGCCCGCCGCTTCGGCGGGCTGCCACGCGAGTATTGGCTGCTGGTCGCAGGCGCCGGCCTGTTCCGGCTCGGATTTTTCGTGATCCCGTTTCGCGCGTTCTATCTATCCTCTGAAAGGCATCTGAGCGTGACAGCGGCCAGCATGGTCATGGTCGCCTTCGGGGTGGGCTGGGCCGCCTCACAACCTCTGGGCGGATGGCTGGCCGACCGCATCGGCCGCCGGGCCGTCATCACCACCGGCGCGTTCGCCTCCGCAGGCGCCTTCCTCGCCTTCGGCAGCGCCCGCGGCTTCACGCTCCTGGCCCTCACCGCCTGTGCGGCCGGGCTCACCTTCGACCTGTACCGGCCCGCACTGTCGGCGTTGACCACCGACGTGGTCCCGCAACCGTCCCAACGCAAAAAGGCGTTGGCGGTGCTCTACCTGACCCTCAACGTGGGCCGTGGCGCTGCCTGCATCGTCGGAGGAATCGTTGCCAGTCATGCGTTCTGGCCGCTTTTCGCGGCGAACGCGGCCATCAACGTTTTGTTCGGGATCGCCGTGTTCTTCGGCGTGCGCGCGGACCGTCCGCACCGCTCCGATGTATCGCCGTTACGGCTGAGGGTGGCGTTCAAGGATCGCAGGCTGCTCGTGTTCACCGCCATCACGCTGGTCTTCTACACCATCCACATGCAAAGCGTCATCGCACTGCCGCTGGTCATCGCCGAGCACGGCACCAAACCGCTGCAGTTCGGCCTGCTGCTCGCCCTCGACCCTCTGATCGTCGCGGGCATCCAGATCGTGCTCCAGCACAAACTTCTTACCACCACAGCCCTTCACGCCTGCGCTGCCGGAGTAGCGCTAGTCGGCATCGGCCTGGCGGTCGCGGGTGCAGGCAGCGGCATCGGTTGGTACGCGGTCACGATGCCGCTGTGGATCGCCGGCGAGGTCACCTTCTTGGCCGTCGCGCAAGACGTTGTCGCCGCGCTGGCGCCGCCTGAGCGCGTGGGCTCCTACTTCGGCTTGTGGGGCCTGTCCCAGGGCCTGGCGGCGTTGCTCGCCCCGATCATGGCCACGATTCTGATCGGGTCGGGCGGTACCGGACTACTGTGGATGAGCGGAGCCGCGCTAGGTATCGCCACCGCCGCGGCATGTCTTGCCTTGCAGCGCTATCAACAACGGCGCCCCGCCGCATCGCTGCGTGACGCTCTTACCCAGCCGCAGCATAATCCGCGGCACGCAAACGCTTCCGGACTCGCCACCCACCAAATCGCAAGCCGTGATAATCCACCATCACCCAGACCCATCCGTGCCGTGCCACGCCCGTACGCCTGGCTACATCACGGCTATGGCGGCGCAGGACTCGACACCGCGCCTGAAGCACCACCACTGGTCACCGCGTCTGCACACGCGGCTCGCGCTTGCCGCCAACGGCATCAAAACGTCGCCCATGCACGCCGACACCCCTTGCGGCAACGCTGCGAGGTTCAGCCCACCGTCAACCGACATCTCCGAACCCTCTTCCTCTCACGTCGGCGCCGACCACCTGAGTGGGCGCCGAGTGGCGCGCCCGCGCGACGGCAGCAGCCACCTCGACGACGCCACACACCACCTGCACGACGCCATGTACCTTGGCGTCCCCAACAAGACAAGCGGCCGGCACGCGCCGTCCCACGAGTCGTTGCACTCCAGCACAGGCTGGGCAGCCGCCCAGGTCCCACAGCCACCGCGCATCCTCGCCGAAGGCGAATACCGGCGGCCGACCCCACCCGCGAGGACCCGCCGGGTCACTTCCGCATCCACAATTGCGTCAACGACAACTGCGCTCTGATGCCCGACCGATGACCACACTCGACGAGCTCATGGCAGCAGGCATTCCCGACGACGGGAAGCCACGACGGCTACGCCTCACGCTCACCGCGATTGCCATCGCCACAGTCGCTTTCGCCGCCGCAGGATCCATCGCGATCGCACAATCGGGCTTCGCGCAACTCGTAGCCCATACCATTCCGGGTCAACCTCAGCCGGCATTGTGCCGCCACACCTGATCCATAGCCGTAACAGCCTCGGCTTACCGAACACCAGCGCACCCCCAGCCGCATAGCGCAAGGCCGCTGCGCGAGCTTGCCGCTAATACCTCCTCACCCGTACGGGCGGGATCCCATGTGGTCCCGCCCGTATCTCTGTACCGGCCAGGGGTCATCGGTCGTATATGGACAGACCTGTTGACAGTACAGGCTCTGTCATCACAGGCACGACTGGCGCCGGTGCAGCCAGCGTCTGGTCCCACGGTCTCCCGCCACGCGAATCTGTTGTCACCAAAAGCCTCCACAGTCAAAGGATCACATCCACTGTGGACCACCGCGTGAAACCCTTGAGGGGACCAGAAATGACCACACGACGTCACCAGACCGCATCGACCGTCCGCCGTTGGGGTTACGGCCTTGCCGTGCTCTGCCTGGCAGCAACCACAGCCATGGTCGGGATCGCCACACCGGCGTATGCGGCCACACCGGACTGCGACACCTATGGCTGGTTTTGGCCCGGCAACGACAGCCGCATCTCCCTGAAATTGCCCGTCGACACCGACCTTCGAGTCGCCTACGGCGAGTGGCGCTGCACGATGCGCTACAGCAACACCGGCGAAGATGTCTGGACCCTTCAAGAGGGCCTGAACCTTTGCTACGGCACGAACACTGGTCGAAACCTTGGCATCAACCTCCGCCAGGACGGCCAATTCGGACCAGCAACAAGGGCAGCGCTGGTCAAGGTGCAGCAATACCACCGCATCTCCGCCGACGGCATCTACGGACCACAGACAGCACGCACCATCCTCCACAAAGGACGCGCAGCGACGCCCTACGGCACCTTCGACGTCTGCGCCACCACGGCGCAGGCCGGAGTCGGCTAAGCGCACACCGATGTAGATCGACTGAAGCCCACGAGTTCGCGGCCTCACCACTGTCGGCATCACCAATCTCAGGGGGACACATGAAGTACCACAACGCTTTCCTCACGGTAGCCGCGCTCGCCGCGGCCACGCTACTCGCAGGCTGCACCGACAACGACAAACCAACCAACAACGCGCCAGGTGCGCCGAAAGCCACCAGCCCATCACCGTCGCCACCAGCGAAACCACCGACCTACACCATGCCCGACAACGTGTGCACCGCCGTCAACACCGACGCCTTCGCCGACCTCGTACCCGCGGCACCGCCGAAAACCTCCGAGAAAAGCCGCACCCAAACCGGCCGGACCACCTCGTCAACCTGCCTGGTCACCCTCGGCACACTCGACCGCGCCCTCCTTGTCAGCGTCGGTGTCGACCTGTTCCTCGACTCCTTTGGCGCGCAGGGACAGTACGAAGGCTTCCGCGGACTCGCGTTCAAGGACCATCGAGACGCCCGAGACGTCACAGGCGTCGGGACAGCCGCCTACTTCTTCACCGACCCCGACACCGGGCCACATCTGGTGACCCGGTCCGGCAACGCCCACATCAGCGTCTTCGTGGCTCCCATCGACAGCGCAAACTCGCTGCCCTCCGACGTCGAGACCCGGCTCATCACCGCCACCAAAACAACGCTAGCCAAACTGCCCACCACCTGACCGCCGTGGGCGGCGCACCGATCCGGGGTGCTCCGGACACTCCCTCCCCCGGAGCACCCCACCATCGGCCCAAACCACCTTCAAGGAGCTGCGGACATGGCCCGCAAACACCAGACGACGTACCTACCTCCGCCCCGCCCTGCACGCGAAATCGCCATCACCGCACGGCGCATCGGCCGCCAAAGTCCCGCGAACTACGACAGCGCCGAACCTTCGCTGTGCACGGCCGGCATCGTTGCGCAGTCTCCTCAAGGCGATGTCCCTGATTCGCGCGTCGGGCGGCCAACCTGATGCTGCTTCCGTCGACCGATTGAATGGATAGCGCCGAACCGCATCAGGCTGCCATACACCATCTCGGCGACCAAACGCTGGCCGTGCTTCGGTCTATTTCGAGGGAGCCGGCGTTGCTCCTCATCCGCCCGGAGGGCACCTCGGCTACACGGAATGGCCGCCTCTCGGTGGCCTATTGCCGACCGGGCAACACATTGCTAACCTAGTTACTTAGAAGTGGCCGTCCTATCCTCGGCAGTTGCCCCACGACCGCCATGAGCGACCATCCGGGTGCGAGCCACATCGCCCCGTCGTGGCACTAACCCACGGCGGGGTGCTCCGCCCTACGTTCACACGGGCATGGATACCGTGAGATGCCGCTCCATGCCGGACGGGGCAGACAGCCCGTCGAAATCCGCGCCGAGGTGTTGGTCAGAAACTCAATGTCCCCGGTGCGTCAGGCCCTACGAAGGGCTGCGTCGGTAGCAGGCTTCGACCTTCTCATCTGAGCGGAGAACAGGTCTTTCGCGGATGTCGGCGTTATGTCAGCGTCGCCGACATTGCTGGCCGACATGGTCTTCTGGTTGTTTGGCTGATATCGATTCTTATCGCGGGATTCGGCAGCGGTGGTGCCGTCGGGGCGGCGCTCCTGCAGCGTTTTGCCTAGGCCTTGCAGGGAAGCGTTGTTGCGGATTGATCGACTTCAGTAGGAGTGGTGGTGGGTCTTGTGGGCGTGATATTGCCGCCGATCGTATGCGGAGTCGACGACTCGTATTCGGATGGACTGGCGGCTCTGCTGGTATCCCTGGGCCGCGTCGGTTCGGCCGGCACACTGCGTGTGATCACACTGCATGACGCGTTGTCGCAGTCACGAGGCAGGATGCTGCACACCGTCGCTGATCGACTCGGCGTCGACTTTCAGCTGCAAAGGGTCCGGGCGCATCCCGCCAGGGAAACGCCGCTATCGGGATGGGCAAGCCCCGCGGTGTACCTGCGCCTGTCGATCCCCGACGAGATCGACGAGCCAACGGTTCTCTACCTTGACTGCGACCTCATCGCGCTCGATGACCTTATTCCCTTGCTGGCAACGGATTTGGCTGGCAAGCCACTGGCAGCGGTGCGTGATCCATGGAATCCGCTGACTGGCGTCGGGATCGCGCTGCCGAACTGCCGCGACCTTGGTGTGCCTGGCGGTCGCGACTACTTCAACTCGGGTGTGATGTTACTGGACCTCAATGTTTGCCGCTCGCTGGGCTTATTCGAGCGGGCGTGGAGGTTTCTGTCGATGCATCCCGGCGAGGCGCGGCTGTGGGATCAGGATGCGCTCAACGTTGCTGCCGACGATCAGTGGCTGCGGCTGGATCGCCGTTGGAACACCTTCGCCTTCTCGCCTTTGATGAACCTGCCGGGGTTTGTCCGGGAGGAAGCCGAGTCAGTGCTGCCGCTGGCGGAACTGTTGTCCGATGAGGACACTGCGGCCGTGCTGCACTTCGCCGGGCCGCTCAAGCCGTGGAATCCCGGCTATCCCCCAGTCGTTCTCCGAGACCGCTACCGGGCCTTGGCCGCACACGCGAAGGTGCTGGCGCGATGAGCCGCCGCGCGAGTCTGCTGCGCAGCCCCTCGTTCTGGATGATGGCAGCCTTTGTAGGGCGGCAGTTGAACGGGGCGGACAACCTACGACGCAACCTGCGGTGGCTCGCAGTTCACCAGGATGCCCGCAAGCCCAGCAATACCCTGCCTCCGATCCACTTCATCATCCCGGTGCTCGCCGAGCAGGACCACATCGAGCCGGCGATGCGGTGGTTCTGCGACCTGATGGCGCATTTGCCGAATAGCACGCTGACATTCGCCACCACGACCCGCGAGCAACGCCAGCGCGATGCGCTCATTGACCGGCTCGACGGAACTCCTGCATGGCGCATCCGCAGCCGCACCGTCCCCGGCCTGACCGGTTCACAGGCGGCGCTGCTACGCGACAAGGCCTGCGCCACAGGCGGCGTGCTGTCGGCTAACGACGCTCGGGAAGTACTTGGCGACCACCAACCACTTACCTCCGAGGTCGTCGACCGGCAGGTGCACCAGGCACGCCGCCACGGGCTGGCCGTATTCCACGCCCACTACGAGGGCCTGGGGCGCAAAGCCGCGCAGGTCAATCACGCCGTCGCCGGCCTGACCGCCGCGCAGGACGACTACATCGCCGTGTACGACGTCGACTCGCGACCTGAGATCGAACTTTTCGAACGAACCGCCGCGCTTGTCCGCGACCGGGTACGACAAGACGGGATCACGCCGTCGGTCATTCAGCAGTCCGCACGGTTTGAGGTTCCCGCAGTGGCCGCCCCAAGCTGGCGTACCACCTTGTGTCGGGGCGCGGCGCTGTCGCAGACGCTGTGAACGCTTCGCCGCGAGGTCACCTCCTTTCGCCGCTACGCTCACGGGCTCCGCACTCCGACCGGCTACGGGTTGCGCGACGCTGCTCGCCGCGGGCTGGCGCAGACGGTAGGGCACGGGCTGCTGGTCCGTCTCGACACCTTCCAATCGGTCGGTGGCCTACCCGAGGACACGTTGCTCGACGACCTGCCATTCGGGTACCGGCTGACCGCTGCAGGCGTTCCGGTGGATTGCGTGCCCGCGCTTGCCACCGCGGAAGCGCCACATGATCTAGGAGACTTGATTACCCAGGGCAGCCGCTGGTTCCACTCCTATTTGGACTATCCGAAGGTCGCGCACGCCGCAGCATTGGCCGGTGACGGTACATCGCCCGAGCATGCGATTGGTCTCGGTGTCGCCGCTTACCGAGGCCTGTGTTGGCTTTTCGCCAGCCCAGTGATCGCAGCCGCGACCGTGGCCCTGGTGGCTCCCCGGACTCGGCCGGCGGTGCGTTTGCTTGCCGCCGCCGGGTTGTGGACTGCGACCGTCACACCGGTGCGTCAGCTCGCCACGGCCAACCAGCGGCAAACCGGTGCACCCGGTATCGCGGCCGAGACGGCATCGCTTTACGCGGCCCACCTACTGAACAGTGTCGGGCCGATCGCCTGTCTGGCCACCAAGCTGTTGGGCTCCAACCGGGGCGTCGATGCGCCCAAGACAGTCAACCGGATCAACAGGGGGCACCAATGATTATCGGGATCGAGGGCGTGAGTTGCACGGGAAAGACCACCCTCGCCGCGGCGTTGGCCGCCGCGCTTGGCAACCCGCCCGTTATTGGCTGCTACTACCACTGCGCACCAGACCCGGCGCAGCTGCCCAACCCGGAAACGACGACCGGCGAAGAGCAATTGGCCGGCCTGCAGATGCTGCTGCGCGTGGAGAAGCTGCGATACGACAAGGCCATGACAGCGATCAGCAGCGGCGGTGATGTCATCCTTGACCGCAGCGTGGACACGCTGCTGGCTCACACCCACGCCATAGGACGGCTACACCGCTTCGACGTCGATGACGACGCCCGCACCCTGGTCCAGTCGCACAAGGTCATCATCCCCGACCTGACGATCCTGCTGCACGCGCACCCGGACACGCTCTCGCACCGCGCCGCCCAACGGGTCAACATGCCCCCGATCTACTACGACCCACAATTCACCGCGTATTTCCATGAACATTTCGCCCACCCGCTCACGCACCAGCTTGTACGTATCAGCACCGACCTACCGCTTCCCGATACGTTGAAGGCAGCCCGGACGGCGATCGCTCTGCATCGCAGCACCGCACCGGCTGTGCGCCTGGCGGGTGCCAGATGAAGACGCTGATCGTTGGCGCGGGCGCGATCTGTGACCGCTGGCTTCGCGTCATCGGGGAGGACGCCCGCCTGTCGGTCTGCGGGATCGTCGACCCCAACCGGCGGGCTGCTGAGCAGGCCCGCGACCGCCACCACTTGGACGCCTTGTGCTTCGGCACGCTGTCTGACGCCTTGGCCGCAAGCGCGGCGCAGGCATGTGTCAACCTCACCCCGCCGGCCGAACACGCCAAGGTCACACGTGCCGCGCTGGAACACGGCCTGCACGTACTGACAGAAAAACCTCTGGCTACCAAGCTTTCCGACGCCTGCAGTCTGGCTGACCTTGCCCGGCAACGAGGACTGAAGTTAGGCGTGATGCGCAACCGTGGCAACGACCCACACCTGGCAGCGTTTCGCACGGCACTGACCGAGCACCAGGTGACGCCGCCCTATCTGATCACCGCAACGACAGCCGTGCGGATCAGAGACGCCGGATTCCGGGCGATGACACCATTTCCGGCCACCACCGATCTGGCGATCCACGGCTTCGACCAAGTGCTACAACTCATCGACGCCCGACCCTTGCAGGTCACCAGCACCGAACTACTGACCGGCTTCCTCGGCCCGCACAGCTCCATGGCGACGATCACGGTCTCGTTCGCCGATGGCTCAGTGCTGTCCTACCGCTGCGGATTCGCCAGCCCGGCGATGCCCACCAACGCCAACGGCCATTGGCAGGTCGAAGGCGCCCACGGCGCCGGCCGCTGGGACGGCGCGGACCATGCTCTCATCGCCGCCGAAACAGGCGCCACCACACTCACGTTTGCCGCCTGCGAGCCCAGCTACCGCACCAATATACGATCCATGATCGATAATCTCGTCGGTGGCCCCTCCGACCTGGATCTCAGCAAGGCCTTATCTTCGGTAGCCCTTCTGGATGCCGCGATCGCCTCCAACACCGCCCAAGGGTTCGCTGTGCAGGTACAGGAGCCATGATCGAAATGAGAGACGAAGTCCGCACCGAACTGGAGCGTGCGAAAACCGAGCTCGGGATCAGGCATCTGACCCATGTTGCCCAGGGCGCCAACAACTGGGTCTACACCGGCCGTGGCCGTGCCGGCCAGCGCTACGCGGTGAAGGTCCGTCCTGAAGGGCGCGGCAGATTCGCCACAGCCGCATGGGCCGCCAGCCGTTTAGCCACCCACGGCGTACCCGTGCCGGTGATCGCCTGGCATGGCGTGTTCGTCTGCGTCGAGAAGTACTGCACAGGCCAGCCTCTGGACCGCCTTGATGCCGAACCGGACCTCGCGGAAGTAGCCGACGCCGTTCGCCGAATTCACCAGATTCCAGTAGGCGGGTACGGCCGCCTCGACCCCACTGGCGTCGGCGAGTTCAGCTGCATCCACTCGTGGCTACTCAAGCCGTTTCCGCAACCGGCCGGGGCACCTGCGCCCTGGGCACAACTCATGACACAGATCCGAAGCCAGCTCGTGGAACACGCGCCGCTACTCGACGCGGTTAGACCACAGCTCCTGCACGGCGACCTACGCGCCCGCCACTTCTATCTGGACGCGACGACGGTCACCGGGGTCATCGATTGGGAAAGCGCCCGTGGCGGCGACCCGCTGACTGACCTGGGCGGTTGGTCTCTGCAAGAGCCCGCGGTCCTCACCGATCCGCTGTTGTCCAACTACTTCGCCGCCGAGCCCATCAGCCCTGCCGCCCTGACGAGGTTGACCTGCTATCGGCTGCGCATCGCGCCGTGGCTGGCCGCCTGGCACCTCGAACAGGACAACAATGACTTGGCTGAGCTGCAACTTCGCCAGATCGATACCGACCTGCGCAATCTTTCCGCCGGCACGCCCACCGTCTTACCCGACCCCTGCCTCTAGGCAGATCAGCGAATAGGGAAGCCTCATGCCACAACTGTTGCTACGCACCGCCGACCGTGTCCGCTGGACCGCAGACACCATACCCACCAAGCACGTCTCCTCCGCGGGCATGTTCACCGTCCGAGGCGACGGCACCGCCACATTCGACCGCCACTACCACGACTTCGGCGAGTTCTGGTGCATCGCCGCCGGTGCCGGCATTCTCCAGATTGGACAGAACAGTTTCGAGGTCCAGGCAGGCGACGTCCTCTACACCCCTCCCGGTACGGTGCACGACATTGTCGCCGTCGGTGAACCGATGCGGATCTTCTGGCTGTCCGAACCTATCCCTGAAGGCGGACGCCAAGGCCACCAGCACCAGACACCCACCGACGCCGACAAACACCCAATACCGTCCATGTACGACCAGGGCCAAGCGGAACGATCATGAAAACAGCGGCCACTCACGTCACGCTCGACTTCCCCACCGCCACCAAATACGGACCTGCCGAGCAACAAGCCGCCCAGAGCGTGCTTAGCACCGGGCGCCTGTCGGACACCGCACGCGGTACGCCGATCGCTACCGTCGAGGACGCCTTCGCCCAACTGACCGGCTCCGCGTACGCGCTGTCGTTCAACTCAGGCACAGCGGCGTTACATGCCGCACTTCACGCTGCCGGAGCGCACCCCGACGCCGGAGTCGCCACCTCCCCACTCACGTGGATCTCCGCCATCACCGCCGCGTTTCACGCCGGTAGCTTCCCAGTGCTATGCGATCTGGAAAGGCACACCTACCACCTGTCCCCGGCCGCAGCAGCGACGGCCAACTGCTCAGCCGTGCTGGTCACCCACGCCTACGGGACACCGGCCCCGATGGACCTCTACCGCACCGATGTGCCGGTCATCGAGGACTGCTCCCACGCCCACGGCGCCATCCACCACGGCCGGCCGGTCGGCGCGTGGGGTACCGCCGGATGCTTCAGCCTGCAGGACACCAAAACGGTCTCCGGCGGAGAAGGCGGCATCCTGACCACCTCCGACCGCCGCATCTACGAAGGCGCGATGCTCCTGGGCCACCATCCCCACCGCCTGGCGACCGAGATCGCCGAACCTGACCTGGCCGCCCTCGCCGCAACCGGCGCCGCCCACAAATTCCGCATGTCACCGATCGCCGCAGCCATCGCCGCCGTCCAGGTCGCCTCGCTGCCGCAGCGGATGGCCGCCGCCGAAGGCAACCTCGCCACCGCACACGAAGTTTGGCAACGCCAAGGCACACCGCTACACATCCCGCCGATCGGCAACAACGGCAAAAGAGGCTGGTACGGCGTACCGCTCATGCTCTATGACGACGCCGGAGAAGCCGACGAGCAACTCCTGGACCGCCTCACCGCAGCCCGCGTCCCCGTCCGAAGAATCTACGAAGACTGGCTCACCTCGCCGCTGCTGCAAACCCCGCAGGCCGTACGCAGCTTCTGGCCCCAGATCACCAACTGGCAACCCCCACAACCGGCCGAGTTCCCCAACTACTACCACACCCGCCGCCACACCATCGTCCTCAAAATCCCGATGGTGGACGCACCTGACTACATGCAGCAGGTAGCGCTCGCCCTCGACACCATCCTGTCCCGCCGCTAATCGGAAGCGAGACCAACATGATCAAGACGCGGGCGGCCGTACTCCGCCAACCTCGCACGCCGATGACCGTCGAAGAGATCACGCTACGCGACCCGGGCCCCGGCGAAGTTCTCGTGCGCACCATGTCCGCCGGCATCTGCGGTACCGACCTGCACTTCGCCGACGGGACCTTCCCCTACCCGCTGCCGACCGTGCTCGGCCACGAAGCCGCCGGCATCATCGCCGCCACCGGACCCGACGTCACCCGGCTGGCCGAAGGCGACCGCGTGGTGGTGTGCGACCAAGTCTTCTGCGGCCAATGCGGACCCTGCCTGTCCGGAAATATGGTCTACTGCACAAACACCAACGCAGCCAAGGCTCGCCAACGCAACCGCCTCACCATCGACGACGATCCAGCCCGCCAGTACCTTGGCGTATCCGCGTTCTCGCAAGCGATGCTGGTCGACGCCAGCGCCTGCATCCCGATCCCCGACCAGCTCTCATTTCCCGCCGCTGCGCTGCTGGCCTGCTGCCTCACCACGGGCCTGGCCACGGTCTTCAACATCTCCCGGGCCTTGCCCGGCAGCAAGGTAGCCGTCTTCGGATGCGGCGGCGTCGGCCTGGCCGCCATCCAGGCCGCCCGCATCGCCGGAGCGACACAGATCTTCGCTGTCGACATCCACGACCAACGGCTCGCCATCGCCCAGCTCGTCGGCGCGACCCACACCATTAACGCCGAACACATCGATCCCGTAGAAGCGATCACCGACATCAGCGGTGGCGGCGTCGACCGCAGCATCGAGGCAGTAGGAACTGCTGTCACCACCCAGCAGGCATTCACCGTGCTCGCTCCCACAGGTATCGCGACCGTGGTCGGCATGCTCCCGTCAGACACCGAGGTCACCCTGCCTGGCCGCCTGTTGCGCCATGGCAGACAGATCGGCGGCACCGTCATGGGCTCCGTACGATCTCTGGCCGACATCCCCCGCTACGCCGAACTCGCCCTGTCTGGCAATCTGCTGGTGGAGCCACTGATCACCTCCACGACGCCGCTGGAGCAGATCGAGCAGGCCATGACCGCAGCAGTTAGCCGCAGCGGCATCCGCGCAATGATCAGCTTCTAAACCTGTGGATCAGGCCACCCGCGCTTGCACGAAGGTCGAGACCACATCATCGCGGCGCGGCGTCCACCAATGCAGGAACCGCTCTCCGCTGAAAAACAGGTGATCACAAGAATAGTCATGGCGGTTGTAGTGAAAGTCCAGTTGCCAGAAGTCGGTCAAACGCTTCCACCACAACCGATACACAGCGTCGGCGAGCGCCTCGTCGCTGATCGGCAGCGTATCGCGGTACCCAGCTGTGAACTGGGCCACCTTCGTCAGATCAAGCCATCCGCGCTCGCCACCGAACTGCAGCGTCGCGGTTCTGGCGATCTCCTCGCCGAGGGTGCGTACCCGCAGCTTGTCCCAGTCAAGAACAGCGGCCACGTGGCCGGCTGCCCACAGCAGATTGCGGTGCTGGAAATCCCCGTGCGTCCAGCCCACCGGCGCCAGGGCACAATCGTCCTTCGGCTCGTCACCAACGTGGGCGTTGATAAGCGCGATTCGCTGATCCAACCAGCCGACCACTTCGTCGTCGAAGGCGCTTGACCCGCCCTCCTGCGACGCCGCCAGCCGCCGATATCGCTCGGCTTCCGCGCACGCCGCCGCTGCCGAGGTCACCTTGCCCGGCAGACCCGTCGGCGCCGGCGACAGCAGATCAGACCCGATCCGGGCCAACGACAGATGCACCGTGCCAAGCGTGTGCCCTAGGTGCCGTGCCTGATTATTGATCAGGTCGGTGCCCGCCAGATGGTCACCGGGTATCCATGGGGTTGCGCAGTACCCGTATTCGCCGATCTCGGCCACCGCATCACCGTCGGCAAGCAGTGGTGCAGGCACCGCCACCCCGGCGGCCGCAAGCTCAGCCACGACTCGCAGATTACGGCGTGCCTGCTCGAGCGTGCCGTCGTGGATCTGCTTGACGGCGAACGTTCCTCGGCGGGTCGTCACGCGCCAGTTCTGGTTCATCAGGCCGTCAGGCAGATACCGCGCATCCCGGACCGTACCCAGCGAGAACCGCGCGCACACGGCCTCAAGCGCATCCACCCCTACCCGCTTCGCCAGCGCCGTCGCGGTCTGCCCAGATGGGCTCATCTCTACTTGCCCCCGTTCGGGACGCCGTACAGGATCATTCACGGAGAGGCGCTCAGCCTACCGATAGTCACGGCCGATGTGACGACGCCACCACCTACAACAGAAATCCAATCTTGACAACCGACGCGCGCAACCAGCGTGAGCACAGCCCATTTGTCCTAACTGGATCGCCGATACGGAAAGTGCCGCCACACCGATTCCATAAGGTCGCCGAGCCTTTCAGGCGCCGCACGTCCCAGTGGCGCGTTCTTCGGCGCCTGCGGACCACGAGTTCGGCTGGCCACCGCCCACGTGACAGGCGACTATGGCTCAGGGGTATTCGCGTTGCATTCCATGCCCAGCAATGGAAGCCGCGATACGCTCTGCCACCTGTAGGCGCGGGGCAGGCGCGTCAGCAGCACCAGCGACACATTTACGACAGCCAGTTTTACAGACACGGAGCCATTGAGTGCCTTCACCGTCGCGACAGCCTGCGCCGCAGGCACTTCGGCATTGCAATACGCGATAGTGATATGGGGATCAAACTCGCCGGTCCGGAACCTGGCGGCAGGATAGGCCGAAGCGGTGGCAGCGCGTAACCTGTCGCGCAGATCGTGAATAGGTTCACGCGGATAGGCATTGAACCCAACAGCGCCCGACGTTCCACCGAGGTGTTCGACCGCGAACTCCAGCGGCCTGATCGTCTCGCAGGTTTTCTCGCCTGCCTTCGCCACTTCGTCGAGTTGCTGCGGCGAGATCTCCTCTTCGAAGGCGATCCGTTCGAGGGTCATATGCAGGTCGGCCGGCGGCGTCAAGTCGTAGTAGGGAAAAGAAATCGCACGCTGGCAACGCCGCACCAGCGCTTGCAGCTGCGGCTGATGCTCGAAGGTAAGGAACCAATAATAAGAACCCCCGCGAAGAGGACGCGCCCAGTGGTTGGTCAACCGCCGAACGCAGTAGAACGGCAGCGATTGCTCGCCACCTTGAGAACCTTTCACATTGCTCTTGCCGGGCAGTGTCATCGCGCCTGGCCGCTCGCCGCAATCGCTTCACGCACGGAGCTCACCTGCCGGGTATCTCCCCAACGGTCAGTGGCCTTGGCGACGAATTCGAGCGCACGCTGACGCACGGAGATGATCGGGCGACCCTGGGAGATCGCAAGGGCGTCCAGGACAAGGCCGCTGGCATGATCCAGGTCATGGTCGTCGGACCGAATGAGAGAGGACGCGAGGTCAAGGGTTACCAACGAGCGGCTCCATGGTGAGTCGGATCGACTGATGTCGGGCATGGCCAGCTCGACGTAATGCTGAACGTCTCGTGGCATGCCAAGCGAGACAAAGGCGGTGGCGGCGTTGCTGGCAACCTGAGCTGGGCTGTAACACCCCAGCCCGATGCTGGACGGAACCCCGGACGGTGCCTGATGCTGCTCCAGCAGATCGTAAGCCGCGGCCACAGTGCGCCGAACGCCCTCTACGTTGCCGAGCTTGCCCGCAGCCCGTGCGACGCCATTGATCGTCAAGCGTACGTTCTGCGGGCCTGACCCCGCGCATGCGATGCCGTCCATCGCTAGGTGCAACGCAGCGTGGTAGTCCCCGGCGTAGTACTCGCAAAAGCTCTGTATCCCGCGGACCCAGGCGCGAAGGGTCGAGTCCTGTGCAAAGTCGGCCAGCTGGAAACCCTCCAGGCAATACGCTCTGGCCAATCGGAAGGCAGCCCTGCCCACAGCAAGGTAGCCGAGCAAACCTGACACCAGTGTTGCGACCTCGAACAGCCGCTGACGCTGCTGAGGATGGCTGCACTCGCCAAGGAGTGTGTCCAGCCATACACGCTGCTTGACCAGGCTGGCCAGGAGCCGCCGGTGATCGACGGCGTCATAGTTGACAAGGGCATGCAGCAAGCCGCTTCTGAGCTGTTCCACGATCGCCGGGTCGACCGTTCGGCTCAGCTTGTGGACTCGAGCCAGCACTTCAACGACATCCTCGCCCGCTTCGGCCGCTGTACTCGCGGCAAGTGGCCTAACATCGTGCCTGCCTGGATGCTTCCCAAGCCATGAGTTAACGCGCAACTTGTCCACTGCCAGCACTCCGCCCGGCAGGACGTCGACCCCCGTACCGTCCCGGTGAGCCAGGGCTCGCAACTGATCTTCGCGACGGACTAAGCAGATCCGGTCGTACTCGTCTGCGAGAACGCCACCAGTGTTGAGGATGTCGTCGCACAACGTCCAGAAGGTGCGCGGGGCACTCTGCCGCCCGGTTTCGATGTTGGCGATCGACGACCGGCTGTAGAAGCTCAGCGCCGCAAGCGAACTCTGGGTATGTCCAGCCGCAGCCCGCAGCACACCAAGGCGGGCACCCACCACCGCTTGGGCGCGCGCCATGTCGATCGCATCCTTCTCCACGGCAACCCCTCCATACCATCCTCCACGGACGGATACGGACAGCTTGCCTCCACTAGACACCCACGCGGTACCGCGGGCAACGCCTCGACGGCGATTCCGACAATCTGCCGACATCTTGGAACTCGGGGTCAGATCGCATGAGCCAGCGGCTCTGTGTTCTGGCTGGCGGGATCCTTCAGCGTGCCATGGCTCGTTCGCCGCCTGGCCAATCAGTCGTTGTCTTGGCCAATAAACAGAGTGACCTCGACAACCACCATGCAGGCCTACTACGGCAATATATCGACGGCGTCGTGGGCCTCCAGACGCCGCCAGGCACCGGCCGGCTTCACTCGCGCCAGCGCGGCTGCCGGCGCACGACAGTGAAACCGAGGCTCTCGTAGATACGACGGTCCGATTCGCGTTCTCCTGGACGGTCTCGATCTTCAATCTCGTCATTCCAGCATTGGCGATGCTGGTGGTCATCGCTCGGTTTTGCCCATATGGGCACGAATCGGATGATTCTTACCAGACGCCATTTGTCGAACATCGTCTTCGAATCATGCACCAGTCGGCTGCGAGCTGCGGGAATAGGCGATCTTAGCTACTGGCGCCAGGCCTATAAGCCGGCCGCGCCAAGCGCAAGCCTTCTGGAGGTTCACCCAAATGGGGGATGCTGGGAATTACTGGAAAATGCTGGAACCGTGTTAACGTCTTCCACATGGGCGAGACCACCATGGATGAGCTCGAAGAACGAATCTCCGTACTACGCGGTGAGATTCGTCGTGCCCTCGTCAACGGCGACCGGGGCAAGGCTGCCAGCCTGCGCGCCGAGCTCCGTGAGGCGGAGCTGCGGTGGGACACAGCCCTACAGGAGGTCGACGCATCGGTATCGAAGCCAGCTCCGATGCGCTCGCTGCCTTCCGCCGCGTCGCTTCTACCGATGCGCGAGCAGGTTCACCAAGTTCTTACGCTGCTTGGTGCGCCAGCCGCGCCGAAGCTGATCGTTGCGGTTCATGAGGCGTTCTATTCGGGCGAGTTGGTGAGCACGAAGTTGACCAGTCTCCGGCGTGATGAGGAGCGGTCGTTTCGATCGGCACCGCATGCACGCCCTTACTATCTATGCAGCGCCCTTTCGGCGGATCAGCTCATTGCCGTACGAGGTTTGCTAGCGGTTTCGACCTGGCCGCTGGAGCGACGGATGATCGGATCACTATCGCCACGGGTTGATTTTCTTTTGACGGCGATCCAGTTGTCCGAACACGTTATGCGGGCCGGCGATCCCGGTCCTCAGGCGACACGGCTGCTATGGCGGTTCGCGACCAATATCCCTGGCGCATCCGGGCCGTTCGATTCCGGTGAGCCCGCAACGATCATCGCTGCAGCGCACGCTGAGCTGCAGGTCCATGATGAGTCCGACCGTGGGCAGCGTCATGCTGCCGCCGAGCGTGCTCGTCGTCAACTCGACGAAGTTCAGCAACTGTTTGGCGCCGAGCCCCTTCGGGCGGTACGACGCGCCTCTTCGCCCCGCTAGGGGATCCCAGTATCGGCGGCCCGGTTCCCGCGAAGGCCGGACCCGTCTTGTTAGAGGATCACGATGACCGCTCTTGATGATCGTCTGAATTTCATCCGTGGTGTGGCCCTGCGAAAGCCGCATAACGCTAGAACTCTCGCTGCCCTAGCAGCTAACCCAGGTTGCAGGCGGCGCGCGGTATCGGATGCCGCCGGCGTGGACAAGGGCCGTATCGCCGCCCGGCTCGGTTTGCCCGTATCCGTTGGCCAGATGTCCAGCATTGCGCTGGCCCGCGGCATGAGCTTCGAGGCGCAAGTCAAGGCGGAAGGGTGTGCGGAGCTGCTGCGCTTGTTGCGCGAGAACATCGGCTTACCGATCGAGCAGGCGCATTATCAGGATCTTAACCCGGCTGATGAAGACGACCGCATCGGCGCTCGCCTGCTGCGCTCCCAACATGCACTGGAGGCAGCGGCCAGTTCAGATGATCCGGTAGGCACCATGTTCGACCATCCGATCCTGGAGCTGACGGTCAACGGCGTATCAGTACGTATCGAACCTGATCTAGTCGCGTTCAAATGGGGCGACCGCTTTTACGTAGTGGAGATCAAGTCTTTCCCCATCGTGGACGGCACGGCCGACTCAGGAAAGGTGGCCGCGGCCGCTCAGCAGTCCGCGGTGTATGTGCTGGCGATCAGAGAAATGTTGCAGGCCGCCGGGTTCAACCCCGACCTTGTTTCACACAATGTGATCTTGGTTTGCCCGAAAGACTTCACCAACCAGCCAGTTGCCGAACTCATCGATGTCCGCAAGCAGCTGGCGTCCTTACGTCGCCACCTCGACCGGATGGAGTCGATCGAGGGTCTGTTGCAAGTGCTGCCGGAGGATCTCACCTTTGACCTACAGCCAGATGACAGCGGTCAGGCAACCCGCGATCCGGAGGATCTCGCTGCTGCGATTGCTCTGGTCGGTGCCCGTTATTCGCCCGAGTGCCTCGGCACCTGTGAGCTGGCCGGGGTTTGCCGAGCCGAGGCGGATGGCACCGTGCCCATGTTGGGCCGTACGGTCCGAGAAGATCTTGGCGGAATCGACTCGATCGCCGAGGCAGTGGGACTGGCCACCGGCCGCCGTGAGCCGGGCCAGGATCAGTTCCAAGCCGCCACGGTTCTGCGCGCCGCTTACCGGCTCCGCCAGCAGGCATTGGAGGCCGTGCAGTGAGCGTGATGACCTCCCTGGCACGAGTGCTGGCCGCCGACTCGCGAACGGCGCAGCAAATCACGATCTACCGGCACCTTCACATCTCGCATCAGCCGATCGTCATCGTGCCGATCACACTCGCCGGCGAGACCAACGCGCCACTCGCTGTCATGATCGGTTCCGAGCGCGACCGGCCGCAGATCATCGTTACTCGACAGCCACGAGAACGTGCCGAGCGCCTTCGGTTCGCTGAACGCCTCGCCGGGGAACTGCTCCTTCCGATCCAGTACATGGCCGCCGCCACCGAACACGTTGGCCGTGGGCCGGAACCGACTATCCGTGCCACACAGGCACCGCAGCTCTGGGTGCCTAACCCAGGCGGGATCGACTACATCCGGTTGCTGGGACGCATGACACGGTTCAGGCGTACCGAGGGCGAGTGGGCAGTAGCACCCTCTGTCCGCAAGCTGGGCATTTGGCTGACCTGGTTTGCCGAGCAGGCCGAATTCGCCGACTCGTGTGCGCTAGTGGCCGCCACCAGGGCGTTAAGTGCGGTGTGGGCGACTGGGCAAAGCGATGTGGAAGACGGAAATCTTGCCGCTCTGATGGCATGGCTGGCTCCGCCCGTTGGACTAAGCATTGTCGACGCAGTACGGCGGGCGGAGGATCCCGCAGTGTGCCCACCGGCAGGCCCGGCAACCGACCCGGCTTTCGACCGGCTGTTTCTGGAGCCTGCCCTGAAGGATCTTGCGACGGCAACGGGTGAGTCGGCGCGGCGCCAAGTCTTCGCCCGGCTTACCGCAATGCTTGTCGAGCAGATGCGACCGACCTGGGACATGGTGTGGCAGGCCATCGACTTACTACGGGCGATGCCGGCTGCGCCGACAGTGACGCGGCGTTGGGAACAACAGCGCGACCGGTTCACCGCGTTCGACAAATACATGGGCGCTACAGGCTACCCTCAGCCCAAACGGGACAGCGCCGTGCGCAGCGCCCAGCGCCTGGCCGAGATGGAACAGCGCCTGGCATCGTTTGATGCACAACGGGCTTACGACGATCCGCTGGTGATGGCTGACTTCCGGCTCGCCGGTGAGGCTTTTGTCGGCCGAGTCATTGCTGCCGAACCGACTCGCCGCGTACCTGGCGCTGGGCGCACCAAACTCCGTCCTTTGGTCACGACGTTCACTGACGACCCGGTCCGCCTGGATGTCGAGCACCTGGTGTACGACCCGAATCGCAACGGCCAAAAGGGAATCGTTACCCGGCTTGAGCGAGTCGGTGATGGCTGGGAAATCGAGCTAGAGCTTCAGGACAAGATGGGCCGCGGTCGGAATCCCGAACCCGGAACAGTTCCGCAGGTCGGTGACGAGGTGCTCTACACCGCGCTGGCTGATACGTTCGTGCGCCGCGGCCGACAGTGGCCTGCGCGTGAGGACACCCCATGGACGCACGGCGGCCCACCCCCTGAGTACGTTCCTGCGCCGGAGGACGCGGTGGAGGACTGGTCATGACAACACCGCACGAACTCGCCGAAGCCGCCACGACGTCGATCATCAACGATTTCATCGGCGGGTCGACCCCCGGAGTTGTCGTCGACTCCCCGCCGGGCGCGGGTAAGTCAACCCTTGTCGTCAGAGTGACTTCAGAGGTTGCCGAGACTGGCGAGTCAATCATGGTCATCGCTCAGACCAACGCCCAGGTAGACGACCTCACCATCAAGATCGCGGAAAGGCTTCCTCGTCTGACGGTCGGCCGGCTCACCCGCGAGGGTTACCTGCCGCCGCCTTCGGTACTGCTGCCCAACGTTCTGATAGAAAACCGGATCAACGATCTCCGCGACTGCCGCGTAGTGGTGGGAACCGCAGCGAAGTGGAGCCGTGCCGAAACGGCCAGCAAATGGCCGTGGGCCATCGTGGACGAGGCCTATCAGATGCGTTCTGACATGCTGCTGCTGATCGCGCCACTGTTTCAGCGGATGCTATTCGTCGGCGATCCCGGCCAGCTCGATCCGTTCTCTCCTGTGGACGGTGAACGATGGGCAGGCCTGCCATGGGATCCGATGCAAAGCGCGGTCGCCGTGTTGCTACGCAACAATCCTGACCTTCGACCACATAATCTTCCCCTGTCGTGGCGACTACCTCCCAGCGCCACCGGCGTAGTCCAGCGGGCCTTCTACCCGTTCACGCCGTTCGGCGCCGGTACAGACGCCAGCGACCGCGGCGTCGCCATGCCTGTCGCGGGTATACGGCCGACGGCGGTCGACGAGGTGATCAACCTGGCCGGCCGGACCGGCTGGGGTTTCTACGAACTGCCACACCGCAACACCGTGCGTACCGATGCCGATGCCGTCGCCGCTACCGCCCAGATCGCCACCAGGCTCCTACAGCGCGGCACCGAGACCTACTGCGAGCACGTGCCAGACGGCCGGAGGCTGACACCGGCACGCATCGCTATCGGCGCTACCCATCGCGACCAAGTCGCGGCCATCAGCCGGGCACTACGCGGTCATGGCGCCAGCGCTACCAGGATCCGTGTGGACACCGCCAACCGTCTGCAAGGCGCCGAATTCGATGTCACCGTCATCTTGCATCCTTTGTCAGGCCGAATAGACGCCACCTCATTCCACCTCGAATCGGGGCGGCTTTGCGTCCTCGCGTCGCGGCACCGGCATGCCTGCATCGTCGTTGGGAGACAGGGCATCCCAGAACTTCTGGACGCCCACCCGTCCACGGAACCCATGCACCTCAATGCATTGATCAAATTCCCTGATGGATGGGAAGCGAACCAGGCCATCCTCGCGCATCTGACCAAGCATCGCGTCCGCGCTCTCGGCTGACAAACGCCACGCACGCTCCTAGATGCGGCACATCCGTCCTCGCAGGAAAGGCGCCATGCCATGCAACTGCTGCACACGTCCGATTGGCACGCCGGGAAGACCACGTATAACCGATCACGTGCCGCCGACCTTGACGACGCCCTCAACGAAATCATCAGTATCGCTAGAGAAGCGCGCCCCGATGCGATCATTAATTCTGGCGACCTGATTGACCACTCGAAAGTAAGCCATTCGGAGATCGAACGGGTTGTGGATGCGCTCGCCGAACTCGCAGCGATCGCACCCACAGTTGTCGTAGCAGGCAACCACGATAACTTCAGCCTGCTGCGATACCTCGACAGGCTCGGACGACTACACCGCCTGCACTTCATCAACAAACCCCTCGGCGCCAACGACGACCACCTCATCCTGCCCGGCCGCGACGGAAACACCTTGCGTCTGGGAGCTCTCCCGTTCGTCTCAGCCGAACGTGGCATCGACATCTTTGACGATCCACGCAAATGGGCAGGCGACTACCGCAGCCGTGTCGCCTATCTCCAAGCAAAGATCGCGACCGGCCTGGCCTCCAATCTCGACCCCCGATCAGAGCTGACCGTCTTCGCCGCCCACCTGCACGTCACCGGAGCCGGGCTCTCCGGGTCCGAACGCCACCGGCATTGCAGCGAGGACTACGCATGCGACCCCGACGCTATCCCTGCGGTCGACTACGCCGCGTTCGGTCATATCCATGAGCCTCAGCCGCTGCCCGGAAAGGTAATCGGCCGGTACGCAGGTTCACCGATACCATTGGACTTCGGTGAAAAGGACCAGCAAAAGAGCGTCACGATGGTCACGCTGGAACCTAAAGCTCCCACTAGATGCGAGCTAATCAACTTGCGTGGCGGACGGGCGCTCAGAAAGTTCGAAGGCACATTCGACGAACTTCAGCAACAGGCGGTGACCTTCGGCGACGCGCTATGCCTAATAGTGGTCCACACTGAAACCCACGATCCGGCACTGGCGCAACGCGTTCATGACCTATTGCCACGCGCCGAAGTCCTTGATGTGCAGCAGCGCGTCGCCGGAACACAAAACACATCGCTCGTGGTGGAACCCGGCAGCGTTTCCGTCCAGCGCCCACTACTTGAGTCCTTCGATGACTACCTGCGGCAAACAGGGACCCGGACCGCCTCGATAGAGGTGGTCCATGCGCTGATGGCCGAGTTCCTCACCGCCGACGAAGAAGATCGCGAGCCATACTTCGAGGTCGAGAAGCTCCTGACCGCCAACGGCAACAACGGGGGTGCCCGATGAGACCCCTCGAGCTAACCTTCTGTGGCTTCCGCTCATACATCGGACGGCAGCACATCGACTTCCGCGGACACAACCTTGTCGGTGTCACCGGCGACACTGGGGCCGGCAAGTCGACCATCCTCATCGCCATCAACTTCGCCCTTTTCGGCAACTGCACCTGGGAAACGCCTTCTCCCAAGGTCCTCATCGCTGACGGCGGCGAGGGCGTCCTCGCCGTAGAGCTAATCTTCGGGGCGCGAGGAAAAGAATGGAAGGTCACCCGGCAACTGTCAAACAAATCCACAACCTCCGTAAGCCGACTTGAAGCGCTCGACGGCTCTGAGACCCGCCACGGCCGCGAGGTCACCAATCGAATCGAACAGCTAATCGGCCTGGACCAGAGAACCTTCATACGGTCGGTCCTGCTACCACAGGGCAAATTCGAGCAGCTACTACACGCGCGGGCCTCGGAACGGGCACGCATGCTCAAAGGCCTGCTCGGATTGGACGTTCTCGACAACGTGAGCAGGCAAGCTCGTGACCGACGCGATGCGCTAATGCCGATGCTGCACCAACTTCGTGAACGTCGCGCCGCCCTATTGCCCGACCCACGCGCCACAGCCGCCACCGCGGCGTTCGACCTCGTACAGGCCGAGGCGCGAATCAAACTTCTCGAAGCGGCGCAGGCGGAACTGGCCAAGATTGACGAACAGCGCGCTGCCGTGCGCGCTGAACATGGTCAGCTCACCAGACTCCTTGAGGAACTTAATAGCGCGGCTGGCACCGACGCCTCACAGCGGCTGCAAGCCTTGGCACAACTAGACTCCGATTTCGCAGCCCACGACACCGCTTTTGCGCGAGAGATCGAACCGCGCCGGTTACGCCGCTGTGACCTTCTGGACGCATTGGGTGATCATAGGCCCGGCGGCTCATTGGCCGAGGTGCCAGCAACCGCTCTTACAATCCTGGGCCAACTCCGTGAGCGAATCGACCGCGAAACCGAGCAGAGCATCCGTAACGCCGCCGAAGCCGCCGCCATAACGGAACTTCAGCATCAAGCGGCCCAGGCAGGCGAGGAAGCCGATCGCCAACAACGGATACTCATATCCGCCGTCGACGACCTGGCCGTGCTCAAGAAGCAGCGCGATGCTCTCGCCGAACAAGTCGCCAGCTGGCGCAAAGATCTGACCACTATCCGCAGGACCCAATCGCAGCTCCGCGACCTACGTGATGCCCTGACCAAACGCCACGCCGAACATGCCGCAGCCGAGCTGAAGCTGCAGCAATGTCGTATCGAAGTCACCGAATCCGAAGAGGCTGAAACCGCGGCGGTAGCTGGCTTGGACGCTCACAAGCGGCTTCACTCGGCTGCTCACGCTGCCGGCAACCTACAGTCCGGCGACCCGTGCCCGGTGTGCGATCGTGGCTTGCCTGTTGGATTCACCGCCCCCCACGCACCCGATCTGCGCACAGCCGAACTAACGCTGAAGAAGGCCCGTAGCCAGCTCAAGAAGTCCAACGACGCCGCGGCGACTGCATTGGGTGACGAGCGATCAACGCATATTCGAGCAGAACAGGCTGCATTGGACCTCACTACCACTACTACACAGTCCAATCACATGTTGAACGCACTCGCCGAACACATCAACGCGATCGACTTGAGCCGCAGCGACGACGACATCCTCGCCACACACCTCGCGCGGCTAGAAAGCGAGCAAGCCGACACCGATGCCGCAGCACACCGACTCGAGGTGCTCCGTACAACAGCCGCGAACGCCAGCGCAGCAGCCAAGTCAGCGAACGATGAAGTCGAACGCCGCAACTCCCAGCTAGGCGTCGACAACAAAAACCTCACCGCCCTTCGCAAAACGATCAGCACCCTCAGCGAAATGGTTCCCGTCAGCTATCGACCCTCCGACCTCACCATCACCACCGTCGCCGACCAGCAGCAGAAGGCAGAAACAGATCGTCTTCGTCTCGCCGAGGAATGGAAGCAGCTCGCAGAGCTCGATTCCGAACTGGAGGATCTCGGCAGGCGGCGCACCCAACTCGCCCAACAACGTACCGACCAGATCTCCGGCCCTGCAACGAAGAGCCAGCAAGAAATGCTCATCATCGCGGCCAGCCACGCCGCGATCGCAGCGCTACTTCACACGGCGCCGGCTCCCCAGATCGACCTGGCGGCCGACCTCTCAGGACGGGCAGAATGGGCAAGAGAAGTCGCGCGCCACGCGCGGCATGCTCTCCAAGACGGGCCAGTCCGCGTAAAGGCGCTCGACCAGCTCCTCCAACAACTCGATACATGCGCCGCAGACGTGATCCGTCTGGCTCCCACCGACGCCAGGACGATCGCTGAGGCGCTAAACGAGGCCATCGGCCACGAGGCGATAGCTCGGGAAAGCCAGGACAACGCCACAAAACAGATCGCCGAAGCAGATCACCTCGACGGCCGCATCCTGGCCACACAACCGCATCTGGACGGACTCAACGACCTGGTAGCTCTTCTGAGCGACGGCAAGTTCGTCGCGGCAGCTGTCCACGAACGCCAGCAGACCCTGCTGGGAAACGCCACGAGTCTGCTACGCGACATGACGCTCGGCGGATACGCATTCGGCCCGAACTTCCAGATCTTCGACCGGCACAACGGTGTTCTACGCGACGTCAAGACACTGTCCGGCGGCGAAACCTTCCAGGCAAGCCTGGCCCTCGCCCTCGCCGTAGTCGAGCAGGCCAGCAGCAGCGGTGGCCGCGCCGAGTCACTGTTTCTCGATGAAGGTTTCGGTAGCCTTGACCAGGCCGCACTCAGCTACGCCCTGGATGCCCTGTCCACGCAAGTCACGGCAGGACGCCTCGTCGTGGTCATCAGCCATATGCGGGCGGTTGCTCAACACGTGCCCGCTCTATTGCGCGTCACAAAGTCCACCACAGGCAGCAGTGTCCGATGGGCGACTGAGTCCGAACTCGCCGACCTTGCCGATGAGGCCTACGGCGACGGTTTACACGAATGATCACCCATCGGAGGCCGACCACGGCCATACAATCGCGCATTCCCATAAGCCGCTTGGCCGAGGCGAATAGAGCTACACCGGATGTATGTTCGGAGATCGGTGCTCTCTGGCAAGTCAATTCCACGTCGCGAAAAGCTCTGCTTGTGTCAGAGCGGCTTGGGCTGGCTCGCACAGGTTCGGTCTGATTTCGACGCTGACGCTGTCCGTCCAAGACCCGCAGAGCAAGTCATGATTGGTCCTTTTCACCATTCTCGCACAATTTTTCCAGCCGCAGAGCTATCGCATCTGGCTGGCATCATAATGTTCACCCACGGCGCCAATGGGATGTCGCATGAGATTCAAGTACGGGCAAGGTTTTAGTTCGGACGCTGAACGGCATTACCGCAGACCGTTCGCTGGACGGAGCGGGACACCCCACGAGCCATACCGGCAAAATTGGCTGAGGCGAAAGGTTGACCCCGCCCCATGAGCGAGATAGTAGGCGAGTTCGCTCGGGTCGCTGGAGCCTTCGACCAACCGACGCTCACGCTCCTTTACAAGGGCCACGCGAGGGTGGTGATCGCGATGTTCCGCGGGGCGTTCACTCGAGACAACCGCACCATTCCGACGGCTCGGCTGCATGCCCAGGTCGACACGTACCTCGATCAATTACGAATCGCTGGTATCAGCGACCTCCCCGCAGGCTCGGGTCGTGATCTGTGTCTGCGGTGGATGCGAGGGCAGTGGCTAGTCCGCGGTATTGAGGACGACGGCACCGAGGTGTACACACTGACCAGCCATGCGCAGGACGCGCTCAATCTCGTCACGAGCCTGACAAGGGAACGGGCAAGTCTGAGCGAGCACCGGATAGCCACGATTGTCAATGCAGTGCGGCGGTTCAACACTGAGGTCAATCCGGACCGCAGCGCCCGGGTGGACATTCTCAAAAGCGAGATCAACCGGCTGACCCGTGAACGTGACCGCCTCCTTGAAGGTGGAGACCTGCCGCAGGTGTCCGCCGACTACATGCTCGAGGGATACGGGGAGCTGCTGCAGTTGGTGGCGGCGCTGCCGAGCGACTTCGCCCGGGTAGAGGAAGCGTTCACCGCGCTGCGTGCGCAGATCTTGGGCTCATTTCGCGCTGAGGACCGCCACGCTGGCGAGGTGATCGATGATTACCTGCGGCGCACCGACTCGCTGATGGCCGCGACGGCAGAGGGCCGAGCGTTTGAGGGCGCATTCACCCTATTGCGGGACGACGAGCTGCTGCTGCAGCTGCGTGAGGACTTATTGGCGTTGCTGAGCCATCCGATGGCTGAAGAGATCCTCAACGACGCTGACCGTCGCGATCTCCGCGGCACCGTTGGTTTGATCCGGGGAGGCATCGATGGGGTGCTCGCGCAGCGCAATCGGGTCACCGCCACGCTGCGCGAGTACATCCAGACCCACAACTCCGTCCGGGACCGCGAGTTGGATAGCACGTTGCGGCAGCTCGATGCCGAATTGGTTCGATGGATGACCTCAGCCGGCCCACGTAGCTGCGTGCCGTTGCCCTTGCTGCCGGCCCGCATAGAAATGCACCACCTCCGCGAACGATTCCACACCCCCGATGACGAGGCCGGGCTATCGCCGCTGCGGGATGTGACCACGCAACGTCCGGACGGGCTGTCCCTAGCGGACCTGCTAGCGCAAGGCGGGCCGTCGCTCGACCAGCTCCGCGAGGTCGTGCACCAGGCGCTCGCATCGGACGAGCTGCTGACGTCCTTAGGGCGGTTGTTCGACACGCTGGACGCATCGCTACGTCGGCCCGTCGAAATCCTCGGCCTGCTTCATGTCATCACCAACATGGATGGCTTCGTCCGAGACGAGGAGCGCGATGAGGTATACCACACGCTCCGCCCGGACGGTTCCGGACGCGACCTGGCGGTCCCGGTGATCGCACCCGGTTCCAGCGGCTCAGATTTGCCTGTCGAAACCGTAGGTCATCGGACAGGTCGGCCCACGAGATCGGAGCTGCCTTGAGTATCGAAGGGCCTTTCTCGGTTAGCGGCGGAACACCAAACGTCGCCAAAGGCGGCTGGGAGGACGCGGAGCGGGAGCTGACCAGCAGTGTCGCGCTGTTCGAAGGAGACGATGGCGGTCTGGAGCTGCCTCAACGCCGCGTGCTGGTCGCACTGCTCAAGCAGCGGTTTATTACTTCGCAGAGCCACCCGAAGGAGTGGAAGACGCTCACGGCGAATCCACGCCCGATCCGTTCTCGGCTCAACGACCTGTTCCTGGATCTTCATTTGGACACCGGCCGAGAGGTCGCCTACAAGCGGCAGGTGGTTCCCGAGGGCGGTGGCAGGTTTCCTACTCTGCTGCATGACACGGCTTGGAGCCGCGAGGAGACGATCCTGCTGGTATATCTGCGGACCCGAAGCCGCTCCGAGGAGGCCGCTGGCACCTCGCGCACATATGTTGACCGGCAGGACATGCTCGAGCACGTCGCGACGCTCCGCCCAGCACACGCCACCGATCACGCCGCCGATGGGCGACGGGCCATCAATGCCATCGAAAGCCTCAGCCGGGCCGGACTGCTGATCGGGGCGAGCACAGCCGACCGGTTCGAGGTCAGTCGTGCAATCGATGTCCTGCTGCCCCTGGAACGCCTGCAGGAGCTGCTGCGATGGCTGAAGGCACAGCACACCACCGATCCGGTCCCGGAGTTCGCCGCTAGTCTGGCCGGCGGCAGGAGCGACCTAGGCACGAGTGACGCCATTACCGACGATGCCATCACCGATGAGGACGCACTGTGACGATCAACGACAACGACCAACTCGCTCTGCTGCCGGCTTCCCTGCTCTCGCAGCAGCCGAGCGCAGCGCCCGCACCGCTGTTGTACGTCGCCGGCGCTACGGACGGCACTCTGCAATGGAAGGCAGAGACGTTCCAGTTGGTGAACTGGGGAGGATTCGAAGGACCGGTTCGCTTCAACTTCCATGCTGGCGCGACGCTGATATCGGGGGCGTCGGGGACGGGGAAGAGCACCCTGCTCGACGCGTACATCGCCCTGATGATGCCATCGGACACGCCCTTCAACGGTGCGTCAAACGACGCCATCGCTGGCCGCGCCCGCAGCGTCGAGCAACGCAATCTACTGTCCTACCTGCGTGGCCAGACCGATACGACCGCCGACGACCACGGCCACGAACGACCCAAGGTGCTGCGCGGAGATAGCCGACCCACGTGGGGCGCGGTAGCCATGACGTTCATCGACGACCACGGCCGCCGGTTCACCGCACTCCGGGTGTATTACGTTCCGGCGCGTGCGACCCAGGCCGGGGACATCACGATGCGAATGGCCACCTACGAAGGGTGTTTGGACCTGGCGGACCTCGCCCGGCACGCTGCCTCGCTGTTCGCGCCAAAGTCCCTTAAAGCCGCGTTTCTGGGCCTGCTGACGCACGATAGCTACTCCTCCTTTGCCGCACGCTTGCACACCCGCCTAGGCATTGGCGCGAACGGCGACGGCACGAAGGCGCTGCGCCTGTTGGTACGGATCCAATCCGGGCATCAGATCCGCACCGTCGACGAGCTGTATAAGGAGATGGTCCTGGAGCGGCCGGCGACTTACGAGGCAGCCGACCGGGCGATAGGTCACTTCGACGACCTCGAGGTGGCCTACGTCTCGATGCAGACCGAACAGCAGAAGGCCGAACTGCTCGGCCCAATCACCCAGAGGCACACCGACCTCACCACGGCACGGGCAACGATCGAGCAGATAGACACTTTCGGCCTCAGCGCGGCAGGTGACACCCCGATCGTGCGATGGCGGCTGGGCCGTGAGGCCGCGCTGCTACACACCGCAGCTGGCACCAACCAGCGAGAACAACAGGAAAACGCCACCGAACTCGCCCGCGCGGTGCAGGCCGAGAGGTCTCTCGAGCAGGAACTCGCCACAACGGTTGGCGCCCATCGCGCGGCGGGCGGTGGCGAATTGGAGAGCCTCACCCAGCAAGCCATCCAGGAGCGTCAGCGCCGCGACGAGCGTCTGAAGCGGCACGCAGTGCTCACCGAGCGCACTACCAAGCTGGCCATGCCGCTTGACGACAGGGACACCTTCGCCCGTCTCCAGGCGACCGCCACGTCGTTCCTCACCGACTACGAGACCAACGCACAAGCTCTAAGGGAACGCCGTGAGGGGCTGCGTGACCGAGAGTTCCCCCTGCTCGAACGCCGCAGATACCTGACCGAGGAGCGTACCTCGCTGGCCGGTCGCGCCGGTCGCGTCCCGAAGTACCTCGACGACCTGCGCCACGAGGTCGCGCGGGCGTGCTGTATCGAATTGGCCGATCTGCCGTTCCTCGCCGAGCTGATCGATATCGCCCCAGATCAAGGGAGGTGGCGCACCGCAGTAGAATCGGTCCTAGGTGCCAGCGCGCGGTTGTTGCTGGTACCCCTCCACCTGCTAGAGACGTTCTCAACAGCCATCGATTCACTGCGCCTCCGCGGTCGGTTGACCTTCGATGGCGTGCCGTTAGACCAAGATGGTCATGCCGACCGCGACCCGGACCGAATCGCCGGGAAGCTGGTGTTCAAGGACTCTCCCTTCGCCGGTTGGATACGCCGACACGTATCCGACCCCGCCCGCAACGCACTCTGCGTAGAGGATCCCGATCAGCTCGGCGGACCAGGATATCGGGTCACACTCGCCGGTCAGACCCGCTTCGGAACCCGTGGTACGCATGGTCGAAACGAACAATCGAACATCATCGGTTTCAGTAACGAGGACACCCTCGCCGATATCGACCGCGAACTAGACGACCTCAAAAAGAAGCTTGGCGGAATCGACAAGGAACGACATGGGATAGACAGCGAGCGGATGGACCTCGACGCTTGCCGTGGTGCGTACGAGGCGCTCCGAGCAGTCACGTGGGACGACGTCGACGTGGCCAGCGTTGAAGACAGGATCAAGCAGCTCGAGCAGGCCCGCCAAGCGATCCTCGAGGCCGACGACCGGCTACAAGAACTGCAAAAGCACATCGACAAGCTCAGCGGCGAGCTGGAACGAGCCCGTGAAAAGCGCTTCGAGCTCAAACGGAATGAGACCAACCTCGCCAACCGAGCATCCTCGCTGAAGAACCAGCAGGCGACGGTGGAGACCGAACTGCACCGCATCGACAATTACCAGCAGGCGATCCTCTCCGACGATCAGGCTTCAGCACTCGACCAGCACTTCATTGCGGCAGTCGCCCCAGCCGATCCAGACGACCTCGACCAGTTCACGACGAATTTGGGTCGGCTCCGGCAACGGCTGGTAACCACAGCGGAGTCGGCCCGTATTCAAATGCGCAACGCGGAGGCCGAGCTGGAGCGGATCTTCGTTGCGTACCAGATGAAGTTCGAGGACCCAAACCTTGGGCGCACCGCCGCCTCATACCAGGACTACGCGACGATCCTTGAAACCATCATCACTACCGGGCTTCACGAGCGTCGAGAAGTATGGCGCCAGCGGTTGATGAAGTGGAGCGGCGAAGACCTGGTCCCGCTCGCCGGCGCAATGGAGTCCTCAATTGAGGAGATCGAAGAACGCCTCGACCCGATCAACGGCATCTTGCGTGCTCTGCCCTTTGGCGCCAATCGCGACCGGCTGCGTATCAAACTCCGGCGGCTGACTCCCGACGCCGTGGTTCAGTTCCGCCGACAGCTGCGAGTATTGTCTTCCGGCGCGACGCGGGAACTGCGTGAGGACCAAATGGAGCTGCGCTTCCACGAGCTGCAACACTTTATGGGCCGCATCCGTCGCCGTGACGACCCACGTGCAGTCGCCGACCTGCACGACCGCGACCGGCTCCTGGATGTGCGGCGACACGTCGAGATCACCGCCGAGCGCTACGACGCCGCCGGAAAACTGCTGAGCACGCACTCCTCCCTTGGAGGCAAGAGCGGCGGCGAGAGCCAGGAACTGGTGGCGTTCATCGTCGGCGCGGCGCTGCGGTTCCGGCTCGGCGATGAGTTGCGGGTCCGCCCACGGTTCGCTCCCGTCTTCCTCGACGAAGGCTTCGTCAAATCCGATGCTGAGTTCGCGGGCCGCGCAGTACAAGCGTGGAAAGGTCTCGGATTCCAGCTGATCGTGGGAGCGCCGCTGGACAAGGTGACCGCGCTCGAGCCCCACATGGACGAATTGCTGGCGATCACGAAGAACACGGCCACGCACTACTCCTTCGTCACCAGGATCAGCGAGGCAGGACATGACATTGGTGGCTCCCAGCCAGCCCTACCGAACTCTCGCAGTCCAGTAAACGATGCCCGGATGGCAGTGGAGCACGCCGCCAGGGATCGCGAGGTAGCGCAGTGAGGACCGTTGAGCAGATACTGGGGGATATCGAGCGCCGACTCACGAACACCTGGGCGAACTGCATCGCCACAACGACCGCCCGTACCACTATGGCACCGGAACATACGGCGCTCTCGGCACCGCCGTCAGCCGCCGACGGGCAGACCCCATCGTCAACCTCCTGGCCGCACGCATTCTCGCTGGGAGAGCCCTCGTCCGCGAACCTCGCCACAGACTTCGCCGCCGCGGCGACATGGGCAGCCACGTGGCGAACATGGAGCTCAACCCACGGCACATCGTTGCGCACGCGTACCCGGCGCGTCCACAACACTGATCAGCACTTCCCCACGCACCTCGTCGTCGCCGACGCAGACATCGCAGCGCGGCTGTGCGGCCAGCTTTGGCCGCAGCGGCTGGAGCGTGGCCGCAAGCGGGTTACCCTCCTGGCCGCCCAATTTCCCCACCTCTTCGAAGCAGGAATGCTCGCAAAGACAGTCGCCGCGGTCGACGAACTGCATGACGTGGACTTTGAGCTGCTCTGCCGAGCTGGAGATTGGTTCGCCAAGCACCAGGCCACCGGCCTCACCCCCAGGCAAGTACCGATCGAAGGGCTGCACGCAAAGTGGCTCAATCATCGACTTAGCCTGGTACGCCAGCTAGCAGGCCGAGACGACCTGGGATTGCTGCCACCACATCCACCACGGGTTCACTTCACCTACCTCGACTCAGCTCACCTCGCTGCGGGCGCCCGTCGCCACGACTCGGCGACAATTGGCGACCGGGCGATGCCTGAATATCAGCCTCGAGTGGTGGTGATCTCCGAGAATAAGGACACGGCCATCCACTTCCCCGAACTGGATCGCGGTATCAGCGTCGAGGGCGTCGGCCGGGGTGGCGGTTCGATCGCCGCCCTCCCCTGGCTAACCGAAGCTGAACACATCTTCTATTGGGGCGACATGGACGCCGATGGACTGGAAATCCTCAACGAGTTCCGTGCCGTCGGTGTGCAAGCCACATCGCTGTTTATGGACTTGTCCGCATTTGCCGAATGGGAGCAGTTCGGGACCAACGTCGACGCACGCGGACGACCCCTGCAGGCACGAAAGCCCCGACCGGTACCGTTCCTCACCGACGCCGAAGAAGCTCTATACCGATGCCTCACCTCCGAGACTTGGGCCAGATACCGACGCGTCGAGCAGGAGCGGATCCCACTTAATGTCGCCGTATCCACCGTGCGACGGATCGTCGCCAGCACCCAGCAACCTGATGATCCTGTTCCAGATCACGGAATTTGAGGCGGCGCGGCTCCCTCATGTCAGACTGTCAGAACTTGCGGTCAATCCGGTTGACCGATCCCGTCTTGACGAAAATCTTGTTCACGGCTTGGCATTCGTCATGTCGACGTTTCGGCATTACTTGGTACGAACGGGCAGGCGACCGTGACAGGCATGAGACCTGTCCTGATCACGATGTGAACAGGTTTAGTCCGGCTGACACTCGACGTTGATGGGGTTCTGGAATGGTCTTCAGAGCGGCTCGCTGAAATTCCCTACGCGCGATGCAACCTGCCTGCGCGTTGCGGCTAGGGAATTTAGTCGCGCCAGAGAACCTCTAGGTGGCTAAACTCAGCAGAGGCCGCGGTAACGCCTGCTGCGGTGCTGTGATGCACCTCGATGTCGAAGTAGAGGTCTGCCGTGCAGCGGACGTAGACCCTCACATAACCGTCGTCCAGCTCCGGCTCATCATATAGCTGCAGCTCGTCCGGAGCGTCCAGCCACACCTCCCTCGGCACGTAATCAGCGATCTCAAGTTTCGTGTGCACGCTGGCCTGTATCAGGTCGGTCCCGTGTGTAGTTTCGATGAGATCGACGTCCAATGTGCCAGGAACGACCGAAACCTTAATCACCTCGGGATCATCGAACTCAACTGGGAGCTCACTTAAACCCTCCCATGCGATTTGGTCAGGGTCGTCACAAAGTAGCTCAATCTCTTCAAGGATTAGCGCGTCACGGCGAAAGTGTGCGTAGTGAGACTGTCGCCGTTGCATTCCTGACGGACTGTGCTCATCGACCCGCTTTGGCACAAGGGACCTGAAGGCCGAGATTGGATCTCCGGCCACGGCGTCGTCGATGCCAAGGCATGGGACGGAGAGCAATTTCTCCAGTTTTGCTGGAAGCAGGTGCTGGTTTAGAATGGTCCACGGCTGCGGGTGGGTCAGAACCCCACCTCTCAGCCATGCGGAGTTGACATCGGAGACGAGCAGGCCAACACGGCGTAGCAGAGCGGAGCCGAACGATCCCCATGCCTCGTTCAGCTGTGAACGGCGCGCTGTAGCCGCACGTTCGCGATTGGCTTCCCAGGCTTCGGCTAGAGATCTGAGCCAGGCGTTCCAGAGAATTCCTGGAAGTGTGATAGCGGCGTCATCACGGACAAGTGACACTTCTCCCGCGCCCCGAATGGCTTTGATGCCCGATCCTGGATCGAATGCGGTACCCGTTGCGTCCTCGATCGTGGGTTGTATCTGTCGGCAAAACAGCATGAGGCAGTCACGCGGGACGAGCAGAGATAGACCACCGGGACTCGGCGATGCTGCTTTTACCAACAATGGATATCTGTCCGGCCACCACTTTTCCTCACCTGGCAGACCAGCCAACGATGCCAGCACCTCGGCCTCAAGAAGCATTTGCGTCGAGCTTGCGGCGGCGGGAATGGGGAACTTCGAGCTTTCGAAATAGGACTTCAACGCTGCACGGGCAGCAGAATACGACTCTCCCGTGTAGAAGCCGCGGGCGAAAGCCAACTCCCGTGCGTCGGTGTGCACCATCGTTTATCCCCCCGCTGACCTTTTCGCTCCACCTACTATGATGTCGCAGCTCCACCCACGAAATTCACGGACAAATTTGAGCGCGAGATCTCGGCTACGGAAGCGGGGAAAGGCAGTCGAGATCCAAAGAGGAAAGGTAAATATGGCAAGTACCAGAATCACCAGGTGAACGACTACAACTGCTACCACCGCAAGGGGCCGAGTCGTCCGACCGTGCAACAGGGCTGTGATCGCCTCATGCATGCAGAATCCGCTCCCCACCGCCCGGTCAGTGTCGAAATCGGATAATGCACGGCTAATGGATTTCACTATCTTTCGGTGAGCCGCAAAGACCCTTCGACTGCTAAGGAAACTACTCCGGGAGTTTCTGCAATGCTGGCCGCCTAGGTGCCGATGGATACTATAGGCGCTCCACCGCGATGCCCCAAATTGATCATCGACGTCCGGCGCGGCGTACGGGCGGCCCGTCGGGCCACGATTCCCTGTACAGCTCAGCTCGGCGTTAGTCTCCAATGACTCTGTCGTGACAGCCGTGCGTCTGGTCAAGACAGCGCCGCGGCGCAGCCCGGGCCTACACGATGAGCCGTCTACAGCGGCACTTCGACAAAGAACAGTCGATCTTCCTCACGTTCAGGTGGCTTTGAATATGGTGTCGAGGTGCCATTGAAGGTGTTCGCGGTCGGGTTGGTCCGGGCGTCGGGTGGGGACGGTGATGGGTTGGCCGGCTTGGGCGTAGAACTGTTCACCGTTGCCAAACTCGCTGCGCAATCGTGGGCTTACCAGCAGGCGGTGACGCAGGTCGATACCCAGATATCCGCGGTCGTAGAGGGTGTGGACGTCCGAGCGCAGGAGCAGGCCGTTGTCTAGGCGGTGCTCGCCGCCCTCAGGCAGGGGTCGGATGTGGGCCGCCTGCAACACAGGGCGAATCTTCGCACCGGTGATGGCGCACCGACGCTGGTATGCGTCGAGAACCACGGCTTGGAAGGCGTGCTGGCCAAGGCGTCGTGGCGCCAGGCGGGGATCGCCGTAGACCGGTCCGGGACGATGCCAAGACTCGGTGAGGTCGATCTGAGTGGCGGTGGTGCCGACCAGGCGCAGCAGCAGGTCGCGAAAGTAGCCAGCGAACCGCGATTCGGCAAGATCGTAGCTTCGGCCTTGCACGATGTTGGAGGCGAAGTCGGGTGGTGCGGCGGCGTCGTATCCGGGTTCGAAGAAGGTGACGTCGCGGACGAACAGACAGCCAATCTCAGGATCCTCGTTTGGTGCGATGGGTGCTCGCCGGTAGTGGCCGATGCGTCGGCGCATTTGCGGCAGGTCCTCGGCGCCGTTGGCGTGTCCGTAGAATTCCCATGCTTCGGACAGTTTCAGGCGGGCAAAGCCGCTGTAGAAGCCACCGCCGATCACGCGGTTGTGCGGAGCGTGGCTTTTGAAGAAGAACGGTTCACCGACCTCCAGAACATGGAACCCTCGTCCTCCGCCTGGACGCCAGAAGTTGACCTCGGTCAAGTCAGATCGCGCTGCAAGGAACCGAAACCAGTCCCCATCGGTCACGCCTACGTAGGCCTTCACACGACGCATTCTCCATCGCGATCGCGATCATGGGGTGAACGCACAAGTCAGCAGACAACACGAAAGGAGGACGGCCCGGGACACTGCACGTTCTCAATTCCTGGCCGAGACATAGTCGCCTCGTCCGACCTCAGCCCGGAATGACAAAGCATACCCAAGCAGCGCAAATCGATTGCACTAGTGGCAATAATTGATCTTCTGGAGCTCGGCGAGAAGCGTCTCCCTGCTCACCTCATCGGCGGGCTGGGGGATCTCCACCTCCGTCACTATGTCTTCATCGCCGAGCAGGCTGTTCCATCGCCGCACCGCGTTGATGGAGTCGCCACATCGACCGTGGGCCGCCAACTGACCGACACCGCTCGAAGCCTGATCCAGCAGTTCCCGAATGAGCGGCGCATCCGTATCCAAGCCGCCGCGCTTGGCATGCCACTCGATCGAGGTGGACTCGGGATGCGCCTCGGCGAGTCGGTGGGCAGTGGACGACGTGTATGTCACCGGAACGCTGTCTGGCTTCATCCCGAAACGGATGCGCGTCACCACGTCGACGCCCTCTCTCCAATGGAGGAACGATTTACCCGTGCCAGGTACAGGTTGAACACGCCACTCCTCGCCGAGTTTCCCGATCTTGAGGATCGAGCGAAAGGCTGCCACGAAAGATTCCGGAGTAATGGCACCTTTGCGCGGCTGATACACGATCACGAGATCAGCGAGGCGAACCACGAACGGGGCTGCCACACCTCTTCTGAATGACCCCTTCGCAAAATCCTTGATCTCGCCGTGCCACTGATCGTTGCCCACCCGCTGTTCGTATCCTAGGTGGCCGTAGAGGTAGCCACCCTCGTCTCTTATTTGACCGACGTGCCACGCACGGCCATTTCGGTACTCGCTCGTGCCGGCCTGCAGCGCGCGACGCACGAGGCCGGCACCGCCGCCGAGGATGTCCGTCTGATCGGGTTCGATCAACTTGGCACGAACGATTCTTGCCGTCGTCCGGGCTGCCATATCGAGACGATAGTCGATGGATAAATCCTAGACAATGCGGTGAGTAATCCTGATCATACACTGCGCACACCCTGGGAGCGGCGACGAAGCGCTCCCCTTGCACGGCGGGTGCCCACGCTTGGCTAGGAGACTTGGTATTCCGCGGCCCACAAGGAACTGCGGCCCGACGGGCTTCTGCTGACACGCAGATAGGCCCCCTCCGCACGATAATCTCGTGCTGCCTGGGGGTTAGGTCTGTGACCGCGTTGCGGCGGACGGCGAAGAGCCTCGCCATGTCCTCGGTGGACGCCCCCATGGAACGGCACTTGAGTGATTTGATCGCCGAGCACGTTCGCGAGACGACCTCTTTTCGTCCCTCCCCTGCCGAGCTGCGTTCCTGGGAACGCAGCCTTCCTGTTCTGGCCAACGACTTGCTGGATGCCGGCCTAGGAGAGGTCGAGATGCTCATCGAGTATCAGCTGCCGCTGACCAGCAAGCGGGCAGACGTGGTCCTCGCTGGCATCGACCGCCGAACGGGCCAGGACACCTACCTGGTGGTAGAACTCAAGCAGTGGAGCCGTGCCGAGGTCGACGCTGACAACCCGGAGATCGCGCTGGTCGACGGTGTGCGCGGCGACGGTGTGCGGCTCAATCCCCTTTGCCAGGTGCAGGCGTACTGCGACTACTTGGGCGACTTCGTCGCGGCTCTGGAGCATCATCCGGATGCGGTTCGGGGCGTCGCATACCTGCACAACGCCGCCGATCGCGACGTAGCCGATCTGCGGACCAGCGCCAGCCACCCACGCATTCGGCTGTTCTCGAAGACCCGCCGAGCAGAGTTCCTCGAATTTCTTCAGACTCAGTTCGCGCAGGATCCAGGCGCACCGGCGGCGGACCGCCTTTTGTCCAGCAGCATCCGACCCTCAAAGCAACTCATGGCCTTGGCCGCCGAGGAGATCCAGCATCGTGAGCAGTTCGTTCTGCTCGACGAGCAGAGGCTTGCCTTCGAGCTGGTCCGCACCGCCGTTGACAAGGCCCGACGTGCCGACCGCAAGGAGATCATCGTCATCACCGGCGGTCCTGGCAGTGGCAAGAGCGCCATCGCATTGTCTCTGCTCGGCGAGCTCTACCGGCAGAACCGCCACGCCCTGCACGCCACCGGCTCCCGGTCGTTCACGATCACGATGCGCGACCACGTCGCCAAGGGTTCGAAGCGGCTCAAGGACCTCTTCAAGTACTTCAACAGCTTCATCGACGCCGAGCGCAACGACCTCGATGTGCTCGTCTGCGACGAGGCCCATCGGATCCGCGAATCGTCGACCAACCGTTTCACGCCAAAGAAGTTGCGCTCCGGTCGACCCCAGATCGACGAGTTGGTCGCTGCCGCTCGCGTCCCGGTCTTCCTGCTCGACGAACACCAGGTGGTACGCCCGGGTGAGATCGGCACGGTGGCAGCCATCCGCGCACACGCCGACGTACTTGGCGTTCCGGTACGACAGGTCGACCTCGACGCCCAATTCCGCTGCGGCGGCAGCCGCAAGTACGAACACTGGGTACTTAGCCTGCTCGGGTTCAACAGCGCCGAGCCCGAGCCGTGGACCGGTGACGAGCGCTTCGAAGTTCATCTCGCGGAAAGCCCGTCGGAGCTGGAGTATGCGCTGCGGGCCAGACTCGACGCCGGCTTCGGCGCTCGCATGACAGCTGGCTTCTGCTGGCCGTGGAGTGACCCACGCAAGGATGACACGCTCGTCGCGGACGTCAGGATCGGCTCGTGGGAGCGTCCGTGGAACGTGAAGAACGACCGTTCAGTGGGCTCAGCGCCACCGTCAGCGCTGTGGTCGACAGCGGAAGGCGGCTTCGAGCAAGTGGGCTGCGTCTACACCGCCCAGGGATTCGAGTACGACTGGAACGGTGTGATCATCGGACCGGACCTCGTCGCACGCGACGGCAACCTCGTGACCCGCCGCTGGGAGAGTCGTGACCCGGATCTGCGCAAGAAAGCCGTCAGTGACTTTGAAGCGGATCGCCTCATCCGTAACACGTACAAGGTGTTGCTGACCCGCGGGATGATGGGAACCCACATATTTGCAACCGACGAGCAGACGCAAGTGTTTCTTCGGGGATTGCTGAACCCGTCGAGCTAGCCGGGCCGCAGTGTCGATACCCTGGCTGCCAAGCAATCGGTTCGCAAGTACCGCCAACGCTCCAGGCGGTCCCTAGGCTGGACGGATCACGTTCCGTGCAACCAGAAAGAAGTGAGCATGCGTTCCGCGAACTTCGAATCTTGACCGTGACCGCTAGTCCGATGGACGCACCGTCGGGATGCTCGCTCATGGGCTACATGTGCGCTTTGGAGATCCCAGCCGACAGGTAGTGTCATCCCGCACTCGCAACCGTCCAAAATGCCAACTACGCTGGCCCTATGACGTTTGCCGATGTCACCAGGGAAGCCGTCTTGGCAGCCACAGCCCGATTCGACGAACTTGGACGAGAAAGGTTTCTCAGCGAGTATGGCTTCGGCCCAGCAAAGGCCTACTTCCTCGAGTACAACGGCCGGCTGTACGACTCGAAAGCGATCTTCGGCTATGCGCATGGTGTCAGTGGTGAGCAGCCCTGGCGTGCACAAGAATTCACGGGAGGAGACCGTACAGTAGCAGAGCGCCTTCGAAAGCTCGGATTTACAGTCATCTACTTGCGAAATCCTGAATGGACTCGCGACGAGATTATCCTTGTTTGTGCGGCCGTTGCGGCCAACGGATGGATAACTCTTCCGGCTGAATCCTCGACGGCGATAGAGCTATCACTGATTCTGCAGAGCCCGGCAATCCATCCCCTGGAGTCCCGCCGATCAGATTTCCGTAACCCGGCCGGCGTGGAGCTCAAGTCACGCGACCTGATGTCACATCACCCCGCGACAGCAGGTGCGCCGCGGCTGGGCAACCGACTTGTCCCGCAGGTGGTGCATGACTTCCTAGAGAAACCCAACCAGATGCAAGCGCTGGCCCAGTCCATCCACAATGTTCTGCTCACCTGGGAGGACGCCACCCTGCACGTCACTGATATCGACGATTACCAGAGCTTGGAAGGTGGAGTGCTCCTCAAGGCGCACCTGCGCCGAGAACGTGACCCGAAGCTCAAGAGCAGGAAGATCCAAGAAGCAAAGAGCCGCGGTTTGACGCTGGCTTGCCAGGTGTGTGGCTTCGACTTCGAGACTACATACGGCCCGCACGGAGTGGGATACATCGAGTGCCATCACCGGACGCCGCTCGGCGTAAGCGGTGAAGTTCATACACGCCTGGCGGATCTCGCGTTGATCTGCTCGAATTGCCATCGCATGATCCACCGCAGCAAGGATTGGTTAACGGTGGAGGAACTCAAGGAGCTCGTCGATCGCAACAGGGTAACCTTCGTGTAGCACGACGCATAAGCTCCGTAACCGATCACTGGCTGCGGTCGACAAATTACGCCTGTTGCGTCAACGCCATCCTGCGAACGTGTAACTGACAGGGCACAGTGCGGGTGGTGGAGCAACAGTCGCTCGTGCGAAAGAAGCCTGTAGATTCGAACCCCGGCCGCCATGATCTATTCGTGTGGTAGACCGGCCACCCATGTGCGGATCTCGTCCATGACGGCATGCGGCCGCGGGGCTGTCGCGTGGACGATTATCTCCCGGAAGAGCGGATGGTCGAGGCCGAGCGATGGCAGTCCGTGCTCTCGCAGCCGTACCACCAGGTGTCCGGCGGCCAGCAGGTCTCTGCTCTTGCGCTCATCGACGAGGATCTTGGCGGGCGCCCTGTGCCAGTACCCGCCGTCGTACTCGATCACGAGCATGCGGTCGTTGATGTTCACGATGATGTCGGTCGTCCACGACCGTCGGGTGCTGAAGGCCTTGTCACGCACCGTCACACCTGAGCGTGCACCGCCGAAGATCTCGACAGCGGCCTCGTGGTGGCTGAGTTCGATTCGAGACTTGCCGGCCTTGCGGCACTCTGGGCACTCACCACCATTGGACCGGGTGCTTAACGGAGCCTGCCACACATGCGCTGGGTCGGTGGCACAGATCCAATGCGGAAGGAACTCCGTCCAGGCGTACGGTCTCAGGTGCCACGGGCTGACTGGATTGACCGGGCTCCATTCCGCGGCGAGTCCCGGGTCTTGCCAGGCGAGTGAGCCGAGGATGGTGCGGCACGCCGGGCAGCGCAGCCGTGCGTACTTGTCCCGATCCCGGATCGGCTCCTGCCATTCGTGCCCGCAGCAGTCGGCACGCCACCAGGCCGTCCGCTTGGAGTCCCAGACGACTGTGCTTGGTGTGAGCTTGCCGTTGCGGTCCGGGTGCCACTGGGCCGCGATCTCCGGCAGCGTGTCGGCAAGCCATCGCTTGTTTTCAGCCGTCTGGGCACCACGGCAGTGCGGACAGCCCGCCTGTAGGAAGCGCAACGGCGCGATCCGCGGATAGTGCCCCTGAGAACAGCGGAACCTAGACGAGTGCCAGCCACCGACCACCATCACCGTCGTCGGATCCTCCTCGCCCGCCCAAGCTGCCGCCAGCTCCGGCACTTGGGCGACCGACGTAGTCTTCCAGCGGGCATACTCCTGGGTCCACTGCTCGCTGCGGCGCGCCGAGCAGTCCGGGCAGGACGGCCCACCCGCCATGTCGTTGACCTTCGACACGAAACGCGCTCCGCACTCCGGGCACACCCAATGGCACTCCCGGACGGCGCGGACCGTCACCGTCTGCAGCGTTGCCGCCTCGTTTCGCTCGTGGTCCCACCATGCCATGGCAGGCGAATCCGAATCGATAAGCAGCTGGCGCTTGGCCCTTGGTGAGGTGGGGTTTGCTGCGCGGATGTTGCGCGAGCACGTGCACCCGTATCCGAAGTCCCCCACTTGTGCGACCTGGATCTTCTGGCATGCCCGGCACCGTGCCACCACCGGGTCGTTGCCGTCGTTGACATCAGCCGTGTCCAGAATGAAGTCGAAGCCGTTCTCATCCAGGTGCGCAACGATGCGTTCCTGCGGCCACCAACCTCGCTCCAGGAATTCGCGCGCCTGCGACGTCGGCATGATCTGGAGGGTCTCCTCTGCGGTGTGCTTACGCAGCAGGTCCAGCATCTCGCGCTCGAAGGAGTACCACGGGCGAGCTCGGTGCTTGGCCGCCCAGTCCCGCCAGTAGCAGGCTCGGCAGGTCTTCTCCCCGACGGAGTTTTTCTCCAAGGTATAGCCGAACCTGTAGTGGGCCTGGATGCCGCAGGTCAGGCAGGTGGTCAGTCTCCATCCGTCGGGACCATTGAATGGTTCGACCGGCGCAAGTCCACCTTCGTACAGCTTGCGGTCGATACACTCGACGCACCATGCAGGTTTGCTGCGGGTGGCGAACGCTGCCTGGTTCGTGCACCTGACCGTCGAGCATTCCGCTGTCATCCCAACGGCCATCGCGAGCCCTCCTCATGTTCGGCGGTCAGGTTACAAGATCGGGCCGCAGAATCACATAGGGTCTGTGGACAACGCTCCACCCAGACCGTCAGCGCGGCGACGCCGACCGCCGGTGGATACCCCGCTCAGTGTCCACGTCAGCACCGACGCTGTGCAGGCGAAGCGCGTTTGCCGGGGAGATGACCGCGGTCTTTACGATAGGCCCGACGCCGGGTCTTGCGGGCAATCGTGGCCAGCCTGCCCGGCTGTCTTGGCCACCAACGCCGCGTCGATGACTTCGGCATGGCGGGTACATGCCGGCCGGGCAGCAGGCACATGCGTGACCTGGCAAGCCGAACCGTACCTGTCGCCGTAAGAGCGGGTGACGCCGCGAGGAGTCCTAGGGTCGCAGCCGTCGGCTGCACCCGGCAGCCAGGCGGCCAGCCCGCAGCTCGACCTCGAGCCGGCCACCGTCGATTGTCAACAGCTCGGCGGCAGCGTCCTTAGTTCATGGATGCGCAGCCTTCTTACACAGGCCCATTCCCGCGAGGATCGGCTCTTCTGGCCCAGACACTCAACATATTCGGACACATTGTGAGTCGACGTCGGACCACGAGTATGAACCCGACAAGCTCGGTCCTCGGGATCAAGAGACCGGACCGCCGCGCTCCTCAAGGTGATGACGAGGCCGGGGCGCAACACCTGCCGGTCGCCCAAAAGGCATTCCACGGTGACTGTCGACTCGTTATTCGTGATTCCAACATTGGCCGTTTGAGGAACATTTTACCTCCATGTGCTGCAAGATCGGTGAGGTGGTTCTTCGAAAGGTCCCCCTGTGAACCGTATCGTGCCCGATGTTCAAGGCGCCATGTCGTAGGAGGCTTATGTCGCAACAAGCTATAGCTAGCCGGGCTGACGTCCTCAAGACTGATAACAGCCTCACCAGCACACAGGATTGGGCCGCTGCGAAACCAGGTGGGCTGACACCACAGCAATTACGAGCGCTACCCGTAGCGTTCCCCTTCGACCCGATCGTGCCCCTGGCGTTCGGCATCAGCCGTAGCACCGCGTACCGCGCCCTGGCAGCCGGTCAATTACCTATTGCGCCGCTGCGGCTCGGGCGAAGGCTGATAGTGCGTAGAGCGGATCTACTCCAGGCGCTGTCCATCGCCGACACCGTCTGACATCGGGCGCCTGGCTGCGTTCGGTTCAACACCACAATCCAAGATTACCTTGCCGGAAGGCATTCGATGCACCGAAAGTACGTCCAAAGAGGGCGTCCCGTAGAGGGCGTTTTCCAACGATGCCAACCCACTTGCCCGCCATCGGCGTGCAAGATCGGCCACAGATGGGAGTTCCGTGTGGAACTGCCGGCCATCGACGGCAATCGCCGCCAAATCAAGAGGGGTGGCTTCGCCACCGCCAAGGATGCTGCTGAGGCCCGAGCTGAGGTGTTGCGTAAGCACCGCGAAGGCATCCAGCCGCGCAGCCACAAAATGAGCGTTGCCGAATGGCTCCATAGATGGCTCGTCGTGCAGAAAGAGGTCCGGGGCCTCAGCGACGGCACGATTATCGATTACCGGCGTCATGTGGAGAAGTACTGGATTCCCGCGATCGGCCAAATCAAGCTCGCAGAGCTGCGGCCAAGCCACGTCACCGACACTCTTGTCGCGATCGGTCGGCAACGCGAGAAGCAACGCGACCAGGCCACCAAACATAACCTAGCGGCAATCGCGGAAGCAGCAGCCTTGGACACCGTAAGGATGGCCAAAGGGCTGAAGCCCAAGGTAGTGCCCAATCTGGTGCCCGTTCCACGTCCTTTTGGTCCCGGGACCGCACAGCGCGCCCACGCCGTCCTGCGTGCGGCGCTAGCGCTGCAGTGCGGGCCGAGGAAGTCACTCGTAACGTTGCTGCGCAGGCCGAGAAACCACGGTACCGGCGAAAGAAGGTGTGGCCATGGCAACCGGAGAGGTTGGGGGTATGGCTTGACTCGGTGGCGGACCATCGCCTCTATGCCTTGTTTCACCTTGGTGCGTTCGCGGGCATGCGGCGTGGGGAGCTGCTGGGTCTGACGTGGGACGACGTGGACCTCGACAACCAACATCTGGTCGTGCGTTGGCAGATCACCATCGTCAGCTATCGGAAAGCTCGTCAGGCGCTCAATGCGGGACAGGCCCCCGTTTACCTGATCCCGCCCAAGACCAAGGACGGGGATCAGCGCATCGTCGACCTCGACAAACAGACCGTTGAGCTCCTCAGGATCTGGCGCAGACGCCAGCTCCAGGAACAACAGGACTGGGGGGAGGCCTACGACCACCGCGACAACCTTGTGTTCACCAAAGAGAACGGAGAACCTTACGACCCGCACTGGGTCTACGCCCAGTTCCTCCAATCCCTGCGCCGCTTGGGCCTGGATCCGGTACCTCTGCACATGCTGCGGCACCTCGCCGCGAGTCTTCTGATAGCCGCCGGCGTCGACATCGCGATCGTCTCGAAACGACTCGGCCACTCCAAGATCGATGTTACAGTCGATACCTACGGGCACCTGATCGGCGAGGCTGGACGCCAAGCGGCACAAGCCGCAGCGGACCTTGTTCCCCGCCGCTACCTGAATTAACACCCGCAAACAACAACGGCGAGGAACCTACTTGGCGGCTCGCCGAGTGCGTCGAAGACCCCGGCCTTCCGCGGCCGCCAAACATTAGGCGTGTACAGGGGGCGGCGACGTTGTTGAAAGATAGCGAACTTCGATGCCGAGAATGGCAGTTGGTGGTCGCCTTCGGTAGCCAGCAAATGCGGGCGTCACCGAATTGGGCTCCGTGTTGTTGCAGGAGTAGCACAACAGACCACGGATCAGCTCACTCTTGTGGTCATGATCTCTTACAAGGCCTCTATGGCCTCCGCCTTCACCGCAAACCGCACACCGGTCATCCTGCCAGATCCTCAGAAGCGCAAGGTCTTCGCTCTGTCCTGCAAGGACATGCTTCTCGCGGGCTTTTTGCTGCTTGGCAGCAGGCCTCAGCGACCGAATAGTCACGGCATCAGATCGCCAAGACCAGCATGCCGGCCCGAATGCCAGCGAGTCGTCCACTTTAGGCAACTTCGGTTTGCAAACCTTGCATGCTTTTAGGGCAACCACCCTTGCACCCCGAAGCGCGACCCTACGTTGCATCTCTATCAAGCCAATGCGGCGACTTTTCAGCGAGGCTTCATACGCCAGGCGGGCAAATACATCATCCAACTGCCGTCAGGCACATGAGCACTGACTGATCAATATGACCATTGAACTCCAAGCTCAGCCTTGAATTGCGACCGTTCACAGATTCCTCACATAGTTGTCTACATCAACGTCTACGGATCGTAGCGAGTTGGTACGACATTTACGCCCAAGATTGGCGTCAAGAAATCTGCTCTATGCGGGCGGGTATGTATCGAGTGACCTAAGATCACAAGCGTCGCCTCGCAGCGCACGGACGGCCGCACGACAACGCGCTGCAACGCACCGGACGCCCACCCGGCCACGGCGAGATCCCGAGGGCTTCCGAAGTACTCAAGAGCTGATAAAAAGTATAAAGCTGGCATATCGTTGAAGCTGTCGGACCCCTCTCATATCCTGGAGACGAGTAGCCAGAACGCGGAGAGGACAATGCCAACCACCATCAACCTGTCACACGATGAACTGCGGGCCCGCCGTCAGCAGATCCTTGCCGGCATCGGGATGACTGAGGAAGTTCTGCGCGAGCGCGCGATGACATACATGCTCCAGCCCCACGAACGGAAGGCTTTCGAGGCCGTCCGAGCCATCGACTTCCTCCTCGGGGACAAGTGACCCGCGGGAGCGCATCGAGCGAAGCCTCCGCTTTGCAGTCACTGGCGACGGCTTTCGCCGACTCGGTCACACGAACCGTCCAGGGTGTCGTTCCGACGACTACGACGTTCACGGCACTTATCACGCCAGCGCCAGCTGGTGGCTCAGCCCGCGTAGCAGTCGGAGTCATCGATCCATTCTCGTTAGACTTCCTCCCCGTCCAGCTGTCGATCAGTGGCCAGGCCCGGTTGCAGCTCTTGATCAAAATCTACTGCACATGGGATAGCGGAACGACATTCCTCGCTGTCGACAAGTCGTTCTTCCATGTTCGACTCGATGATAAGGACACGCCCCTGTTCCGGTACGAGTACGTGCGTAGTGCTAGCCGTGCGATCCCATGCGCCCATATCCAGCTTCACGCTCATAGGGACGAGCTCGTCTACCTGATGACGTTCTCTGGCAAGGGCCGGCCGAAGGCCCATCGGAGAAAGGGTACCGTTCCGCGGTTGGCGCAACTGCATTTCCCGCTCGGCGGGCACCGCTTCCGTCCGTGCCTCGAAGACGTGCTGCAAATGCTGGTATTTGAGTTCGGGCTAGATACGCAGCCGAAGTGGCTAGAGGCAATAGAGTTGGGCCGAATGGACTGGCGCGAAATGCAGCTAAAGGCGGCGGTCAGAGATGCGCCGGAGTGCGCTGCCGATGTCTTGCGCGCCCTCGGCTACGACGTCACATCGCCCGCCGATGCACCCGCGTGGAACACCGACCGACTGAAAGCTTTCTAAGGGCACTGAGGCAAATGACGTTGCGTCAGCTTCGTCCTTGAAGCAAGCCGCGACAAAGCTCAAAATAGACGAACCGTGCGGTTTGTGTATCGACGTCCACTGCTTGTGTCATGAGATATGAGCTTAGTCAGTCATGGCGCGAGCCCCACGTTCTGCGCCTGGTCCGTCGTTTGCCGGGATCCGGAAGCACGGTTTGATCTTGTTTCGCTCGGTGACCTGGATCTCGTGAACAAGCGCCCGGAAGAGCGCGTTTCGGGTGCCGTATGCGCCCTGGGCGATGAGGTTTTTGATCACTTCTAGCCTTCCGGCCAGTTCGTCGGTAGTCGGCCCGCCGGGTGCTGGTGCTGGCTCCGCGTCTAGGTGGTGACGGTGAGCGTAAAGCTCCCGCTGACGTTCTCTGAGCTGGGTGACGCGTTCGGATGCCGCAGCGTCCGTCAATGTGCCGCTTTCGAATGCCCGGAGATAGCGGTCGATCTTGCCGGCGATCTCAGCCAGACTGGCGTCGATGGTCCCGATTTCCTGCTCTCGTCTGCCGTGTGCCTCTGCCATCTCAGCTGCGATGACGTTGATCGCGTCGTGGATGAGTCCGGTCTGCCGATAGGTGTCGAGCAGGGCGGTGGTCATCTGTGCCTCGACTTCGTCTGCGGGTAGCCTTTCCGCAGGGCAGGACTTCGATCCGTAACGTGCTCGGGTATAGCACGTGTAATAGCGGTAGCGGTTGGTGCGGCCAGTGGCTGCGGTGCCGATGTAGTGGGCTCCGCAGTGGGCGCACTTGATGCCGCCGGACAGGGCGTACTCGGAGTTGGCGGATGCCCGTTGTGAATAGTCGTCGCTTCGGGCATCGAGGATATGCTGCGCTCTGGTGAACGTTTCCTCATCGACGATGGCTGGATGGTGGTCGTCGGTGCGGTACCACGTTCCGCGGAAGTAAACCTCGCCAAGGTAGGTCCGATTGCGCAGCATCGCCAAAATGCTGTTGCCGGACCAGGGTTTTCCGGCCCTGGTGCGGAAACCGCGCTGGTTCAGTTCCTTGGCTACATCCTTGGTCCCGAGGCGAAGATCATTGAAGACCGCGAACATGTCGCGGACGTGGAGATCCTCTCCTTGCGCGATCTGAAGCTTCTTCGTCGCGCTGTTGAACCCGTATCCATGCGGCGGATGGCCACCGCACCACTCGCCCTTGGCTGCCTTGCGTTCCATGGCGTTGATGACGCGGTCAATGAGAATCTCTCGTTCGAACTGGGCGAACACGCCGAGCATCTGAATTAGCATGCGGCCGACCGCGCTGGAGGTGTCGACAGGTTCGGTGGCTGATTGGAAGGCGACGTCGGCTTGCGCGAGTTGATCGAGGATATCGACGAGTCCTCGCAGGGATCGCGAGAGCCTGTCGACGCGGTAGACGAGCAGGATGTCGAACTTGCCGGCCTTGGCTGCGGCGAGGGTGCGTTGGAGCCCGGACCGCTCGAGGGTGGCGCCGGACTTCTCGTCCTGGTAAACGACTCCGGCGAACTCCCAGCCGGGCTGGATGTCGATGTAGGACATCAGCCGTGCCTCTTGTGCCTCGAGGCTAAAGGGTTGATGTTCCTCGTCGGTTGAGATCCGGATGTAGATCGCGACCCGTTTGGTAACGATGTCCGCTTCCAACTCAGGTTTTGTTCGTGTGAAAGGTGTGCCGTTGGCCCTGGCGACGGCCTCCTCGGCCGCCGCTTTCCTCGTCGAGCGTCTGTTGTAGACAGTGCTGCTCTTCATCGCCTTTCCGTCGATTCAGGCCTCCGTTGCGAACGCTCGTTGTTGGTCAGGAGGGGTCTGAGAAGCGTTGCCAACGCGGCAATGGCTACTTCCCGGTGGTGATCGCTTAGCTCGGTGTACCCGGGCGGCTCAATGGCGATCCAGCGTTGGCGGCGGCCCTTGGGCCGTCCTCGTCGGGTTGTGGCGCTGCTTGGCTCTGTACCGTGCCATAACCCTTGTGGGACCGGGCCTTTTGGGTCTGAATCAACGTCGTGACACCTTGTGGCGGGGCGGCTGGGACTCCGATCCTGGCCGTGCGGCACGCCATCTTGCGTCGGCGACGTTGATGTCGTGTCGTTTTTCGCGGTCATTAGCGCCTCCGATCATGAGGACGAAGCGTCTGTCCGAATCGCCTGGCCACCGTTGAGGGGCACAATGCCTCAAGCTGATACTCGTCGACGCCTTCTGCCATGATCGTCATGGTACCGCCAAGATCCGTCACTAGATGGGGGATTGGTGATAGAGCGATGGGTACGACCGCCGGCCTGCCTGCATCCGAAGTGGTGCAGAGATCGGTGTCATTTGATGCCTGCTCTCGGGCGCTGGCCGCCTTGCTTGGATCGATTCCGACGTCGGCGAAGAAGGTCCGCGTTGGTAACTTGGTCGGCAGGCAGCGGATTAACCAGCATTCCTGCCGCGATCGGCAGCTCACTGCACGCGTACGGCGGCGGCGCTGTGACCCTCGGCGAGAGCGGGTTCTGGTTCGTCAACGTCGGTGACGGCCAGATTGGCGGTTGTCGCTAATCAGTGTTAGCGAGTTCACCTGGAGCTCGCCGATTTCGGGCCTGACAGGAGACTCGGTCGCTGGCAGCCGACGGACAGTGAGCCCTCGTTGTCGCTGACGTGTTTCTTTCAGTCCTATGGCTAGACAGCGCCCCTTCCGGTTGGCGGGAGAGCCGATCGCTGCTGGGATGCCGTGCCCGTCATAACCCTGATGGGCCAGGCCTTCACCGCTTTGACCGCCTCAGCAGGCGCTCGGGCTCACTACGACAAGCAACGAGGCCGACAGGTCGAACACAACGCTGCCTTACGCCAGCTCGCCAACCGTCTGGTCGGAATTCTGCACGGCTGCCTCAAGACCGGCAGCGCCATACAACGAACTGACTGCCTGGTCGCAGCACATTTCAACCGCCACGGCTTGACAACAAAACGCCTGGGACCACGGTTCCCTCCGTTCGAGTCCTGGCCAGGAAACCCTTGCGCAACCCAAGACCTTTGCCTCATCCGCGGCCATGCACAGCCGGAACGAGACAACGAGAGACTCGATACTCATGGGACATGCTCGCCGGAGTCAGAACCTAACCGCCTGCACACAAGTTGATCTGGAATCTCCGGCAATGCGGGCATCCCACGGACACAACCATGTACAGAGCCGACGAACATCGGCCTGATTTGGCGGGTGAGACAAATAGTCATCCGGCCTATGTGTCCCTCGTTTGCTATGTCGGGCCAAAAGAGGTTATCGCCCGAGAGATTACCTCTTCTCGGGTCAACGGGGATCCGTGGTAGGACAGGCATAGTGGCGTGTTCACGCGGACGAATAGAGTCTCGTCGTTGACTGCATAGAACTGCCCTCGGGTGAGTGTCCCAATATCGGAGACGCTTGCGCCTTTCGCGGCGGCGACTTCCTTCGCGGCGGCGATCTGAACCGGGACATTGAGGCGGCCGAAGAACTGGGTGGTGGCATTACCCGAGATCTGGTTGTGGATGCCCTTGGGCGCCTGGGTGGCGAAAACCAATCCAAGACCGTACTTGCGCGCCTGCTGTGCCAGCCAGATCGTGCTCATGGTGCTCGGTGTGCCGCCGCTCACCGGCGCAAAGTTCTGAGCTTCGTCCATCACCAGCAGGCCCCCCAACGGCCGATCCACGGCGGGATGTTGCTTGATCCAGCTAAACAAAGCCATCTGGAGTTGGTTGACGAAGCCTTGCTGCTGCTCCAACGATGTAAGGCCGACCAGGCTGATCACCGAGACGCGAGCACGTTTACCTGGAGCCGGTGTCAACAAGGCGCCCGGATCGGCTGAAGCGCCCTGTCCTCCGAGTAAAGGGTTAGTAATCATCTCAGCCTTGAGGGCTTCGGCAATCTCGTTTGCGAGCTTTTGTCCATTCGCCAGCTTACTGGCGCCCTGCGGCAGGTTCTCCAGGTAATCGGCGAATGCGGCAAGGCTCGTCGTGCCGCTTGTGGCATAAGCGCGCATGGCTTCGGTCAATACAGCTTTGCGCTTTTTTGCCTTTTCGGTCTTGCCGCTTGCGCCGACTCGATTGGCCAAGGCTTCCACGGCTGACTCGATCGCGAAACTCAGCTCATCAATGGAGTCGAGCACAGGCCCGAAGTCGGGCATGGGCTGGAAACTAAGCGGACGGCCGGCGTTGATCCTGGGCGTCCAGACGACAACGTCTGTGTTTGCGAGGTAGTCGGCGGCGCGTCGGGCGTCGTCGGGCTCCCATCCTTCGTTGGGCGGCTCAGGCCACGCCTCTCCTAGGCGAGCTAGGTCGTTGTTGGGATCGAGCACGATTGAAGAGACACCTTGCCGTGCGCATTCCTCGACGAGCCGTCGGACCAGCACGGTTTTGCCTGAACCGGAGCCTGCGAACAGCACGGTGTGTTTCCGCAACGAGGCTAGCTCGGGTGCAAACGGCTCTCCGTCGGAAGCTCGTTTTCCGAGGTATACGCCCACCCGCGATGTCTGCGGCTTGCCTGGATTTCGCTGCCCCGGTGGGGTGTTGCCTGTTCGGCCGTTTGCCGATGTGACCGCATCCGTCGCTCCGCCGAGAACCGTCTGCAGGAGTTGCGTGCCGCTGGCCGGTTGACGCGAACCGAGCCATTCCCTCAACAGTGGCTCTTGAGAGTCGTTCAGTTCCTTGAGCGCAGCAAAGACTCTGAGATCGCTATCCGCCACAGCTTGTACGAGCGCACCTGCAGCGACGGCATCCTCGGTTACCTCGTCGGTGCGTTTGCCGCTGGGCCAGCCGCTGTTTCGTAGCAGTATCAAATGTCGGTTCGGCAGGCCCGAGTCGATGCCGGACTTTGTGACTGCCTTGCGTATGCGGCTGATCACGGCGTTTGCAGTTGGACTTGCAATGGCGCGGAAGCACCATGTGGCCTCCCGCTCGTGGTCCTCATCCAACACTTCGATCAGTCGTGCGTGCACGGACGGTTGGCTGCTGTGCTGTATGTCCAGCTTGTAACGGCCCGGCGATTGCTGCTCGGCGATCCAGGCTTCCAGTCCAGCGGTAAGCAGCTGAGACATGCGTTCATCCTCAAGCCTTGGTTCGAGGGCGTCGGCTATATCGGCGTCACCGACAAGCTCTGCGAAACGCCGGTCCAGTTTCTCGAAGTCCGCATCTGCTATGTCCACGACGTCGGCTGTTGTTGTCGTTGTTGGTTGCTGCAGTTGTGCCAGTGGTTCGAATGTGTCGCTAACCAGACCGTGTTCAATGTGCGCGACGACTCGACGAAGCAGCTGGCGTGGGCTCAACTCCAGCGGCTGGGTGAACGCTGCCGCCTTCACGGGCCAGGTGGATTCCTTTTCGATCTTGTGCGCCTTGAAAATGGGCTTGAACCGCACAGCAATCAGCTTCCGGCCAAGCGCAGCATCGACTATGTGCTCGTTGAGTTTGGTGACTCGGAACCGCTCGACAAAAGGTGTTGGCGCGCTGTTGCTCAGCAGTGTCCACGTGTCCGGAAGGCAAGAAAGCACGATAAGAGTTCGTGTTGCCTTCTCCCGTAGGTCGACAAGGCCTTGCGCCACCGACGCGGCCTGCAGCGCTGACGGATCAGCCGGTTCCCCGCTTGCGCTGAAAGACGCGGTGACGGCGTGCTCGAACAGGAGATCGAGCTGGTCGAACGCGATAACCGATGGACTGCGGGTGAGTGCGATGAGGCGGGAGATGTCACGTATGATCTCTTGCGGAGTCCTTGCCGAGGCCGGCAATCCCCAGGTAGATCGTGCTGACTCGTCAACGACCTGCGACTGTAGGTATAGATCACCGACGTCCTGGTCGTCGAAGTTGGCCGAGCCTTGAAGAACCAGCGCGCGGGCTGTGTGTTGGCAGTCTCGGCCGACGTCAGGATTGTGCGTTCGCAAGGCCTTGATGAAAGTGTCCAGATGCTCTCGTGTGAGTGCAGCGTCGCCGGCGACCGCGTCGCGGGCGTGGCGGTCTATTCCGATCTCAGCGGTGAGCCGGCGGAAGAAGGTCTTGTGTTGGGTCCCCCAGCCGAGGCTGTCGTGGCGGAAGCCGTCGGCCATGCCGATTGCGGTGCTCGGCCAGAAGGATCGTCCGTCGTTCAGGCTCACGAGGAAGAAATAGCCGAGGCTCTCTCGTTGGATTCGCTCTCTCAATGCTCCGAGCAAGTGGGTCTTGCCCGCGCCTGCCCGGCCAAGTACCGCTACTCCACTCGGATGGCTGATCTTTAGGGGATCCGTGTTCTCCAGTTCGACCAAGACTTCTTTGGTCGAGGCAGCGTGCAGCTCCGGAACGTCGAAGGGCGAGCCTCGCCAGATGTCGTCATTACTGGGGGCCGGGTTCAAGGTACCCAGTAGCTCGCTGAAAAGCGTGCGATCGTTAACCGTCACGATGCCCCAATCGAGATCATGGAGGTTTCGTCCTCACCGATACGAAGAGCGGCATCCCGGTCACGCTTTGTGAGTGACTTTCGGTTTGCTACTGGCGTGACGTGAACGTCAGGTTCGTGTGACATCTCGGTCAATGCCAGATCGACTACCTTTCGATCCAGCCCGCTGAGCTCGTCGCGCAAATCTGCGAGTCCTATGTAGCCTCCGGGACCTTTCGGAAGGCCTTCATACGCGGCACGGATACACGCTTTGACATCCTTCAGCGCGCTGGCTTCAGTTTTGGCAGTTCTGGCCTTGGCGACAGCGGTCTTGGGCGGGCTGAGGTCGGGTACAAAGAACTCGCCGTGGCTGATCTTGACCCGGTCTAGGCATCGCTGCAGGGTGGTTAGCAGCGAGAGGAGAAACTTGCCCGCACCGGCCTCGGGATCCGAGGCATAAGGTTCACGCAAGGCCTGCCAACCACGATCGGTCAAGTCGAACACATTGGACCGCCCTGGTTTCGTGACAGTGACGAGGCCCAAGGTCGAGAGCTGCTGATGGTTTTCAGACTTGAGTTCAGCACCCGCCTGGCTTAGCTCCTTGTTGGTCAGGGCTCGCGCATGCGTCATGAGCACGATGAGAGCGCGAGCCTCAACCGGCTTGAGCTGGGATAGGTCAACCTTGGACATCGTCATGCCTTTCGATATGGGTGCGCTCTTTCCGACGATTGAACAACAGTCGTTTAACCTGGTCGACCACGGTTGCAACGTCGGAGATTATGTGCTCGTTAGTAAAGCGGACGACCTGATATCCGTGTAGCGCCAGACGGACGTCGCGGATCCGATCGTCGGCATATTTGACGCGGCCACGATGATCGTCACCATCAACTTCGACAACAAGGCGCTCCATCTCCCAGAGCAGGTCGACACGGTAGGGCTCAGCGATTGCCTTAAGTTCCAGCGTGTGATTCCATCGGCGCGCTAATGCCCACTCGTGCCGCTTCAGGGCCTGTTCGAGGGCTTGTTCTGCCGGGCTGTCCGCTCGAGGCAGGCCCGAGATGGCCGGGAACGTCGCTGCGGCTTCCGCCATGGTCACGATGCTGTCGTCGGCGGCCCATGGCACAGAATCGGGCAAAACGATCGTCAGGCTGGGAATCGAATCTACCGCCGCAAGCTTTGCGCCCACGAGCCACACTGAGGCGCCGCTGTGGTTGCAGATCCAGCCGACGGCACCGGCAAGCGCACGCTGTTCGAGCGGAGTCAGATCCCCCGGCATGTCAGCGAACAGGACCAGATATTCACGTCGATATGCGGCGGCCAGTATCCGCACCAACCCGGCCGCCCGGACCTCGGCACCAAGCTGGTTGGCTGGCCGCACGCCGACGTCGCCACGGTTGACGCGGAACGCACGCACCGCGAGCTCGACCAGGAATGGTCCAAAATGAGGCGAGCCGGCCGCGAGCTTGGCGGCAAGCGCTCGCACCGCCGCAAGGCTTGTCGGGCTCAGTTGATCAAGCTGGTCCGCATCAGGTAGCCACTGCAAAAACAGAGCGACCGCGGCCCTGTCCAACTCGCCGAGCAGCCAGCTGACCCCGTGGGAAAACGAACGCACGGCCGCGGGCGTCAGACGAACCACGGCTGGTGCCCCGTCCGGAAGCGGATCCAACGCGATGGCGAGACGCTCAGCACTAACGCCGGACAGATAAACTGGATGGTTCCTGGGTATTTTTGTCCACCACGCCCTGTCCATAATCGCCCCGTCCAACGTGCGACCCAAAAATGTTTGGCCTGGTGCACAACATAGACATGGCACCATGAGATCCAACTGGGCAAACGGACAACGTTAATCCGTCGATCGTTCACTGCTTTGGCAAACCATGCGATCGAGGGCGTTGACAACAGCCACCACCCGGATGAGTCGCTCGCCTTGCGGCACCGTCTGCGATATAGCTAGACCATGACCTCGACGGGACGTCCTTCCACCGAGCGGGTTGATGAGGCATTGAAGTGCCTGGGCCTCATTGCCATCGGCTCCGCCGCTCTCGAGGCGAACCTTGCCCGTCTCGCGGCGAACGCGAATGACGACCTCGACTACTGGACAGCCCTTAGGACCTCGAACAAGAAGAAGGTTCAGGCGATCAAAACAGGACTTCAGGACCGGCGAAACCTCGACAGATCCGAACGGCGTGACATCGCCGGCAGGAAGAGAGCCGTAGTTTGGGCTGAGCATGCCCTCGGCCTTCTCCAGCAGCGAGGCGATCTCATGCACTCGGAGTGGATCATCGCGCGAAGGATTAGCGACCGCCGAGCGCCGAAGGAGTTGCTTGGACGTCACCTCTCCAGCGGCCGGAGGACTCCTGTTGATCCGGAGGCTCTGCACGCTCTGGCTGACCAAATCGGCAATCATGCCGACCGCTACCGGCTCATCTGGCACTTCGCCATTCGAGCCACAGTGAGTGGGACTGCCGCCGAGTGGGATTTCTTCTTCCGCGGCGGGGCTGGCGGTGACGTGCCGTCGACCGCTGACTCTGTGCCTGCATAGGTATGGTGGCCGACGGCGGCATGGGCTGCTGGTGTCGGGCTGCGGCTCTGTGGTCGGTGTAAGCGCGGCCGGCCCTGCCCCAGCTCATCCTGGGTGGCTCCGACCCCGCGAGCAATCATCCGCATTCCAGTATGCAAATCGGTCGCTTATGGTTGCGGAACACCCGCCACACGTCGAACCGGCGTTCCTCCAACAAACTGCGCCAGGCAATGAGCCACGGTCGTCTTGCTTCTCCGCCCAAGCCATGCCGCAAGTGCGCGCGCGAGCGGCGAGCGCAGTGCGAGCTCGGTGACCAGCGCATCTCGACCGCCCAGGTCTAGAGGGACGTGGCAGAGCAGCTGCAGCGAGCCCATGCCCGCCGCAGTCGATGCATCGTCACCGCCGCTCGCTGGCCACGTGCCGGTGGGTCGCCGGCCGTGCCCACCACACGGCGAGGTTGACGCAGGTGATCAGGATGCCGGGGTGGGTCCTCGGCGACCTGGCCGCACGTCGATTGGCGTAGGTCGCGCGTATCGGGCGGGTCCGGACCATCGGGTCCAGACCCGCGGGCGGCGATGGGGCTTGATTGTCAGGGCGACCGCGCAGGCCGCGGTCGATGCTTTCGCGGGGACTTGCGTTGCCCACCGACGGCGGGCCTCGGCTCGACCGCACGCCTTGGCCGGACCGAATTTTGAAGGGCCTCCGGGTGACTTGCCGTTGCGGGCTTCTCGCGGACGGTTCTCAACTTGAGCAGCTTGTCCAGCCAGAGCACCTTGTCGCGTGATTCCTGCGGCACCGTCACCTGAGCGAGGTGGCAATCTGCGCCAGGGCCACCACCGTAGTGAGCATGGCCGCGAAGAGCGCGTAGGCCAGCAGCGCCTGCCAGGGCATGCCGATCCAGCTGCCCAGCAGTCCGCCGAAACCGCTCAGCCCTGCAACGCCAAGCGTCTTCATGCAGCCACCGCCTGGCGCTTGACGAGGTTCCGGAAGCGACGGGCGCGGCTTTCGACGGCACTGGCCGACAATCCAACCTGTTCGCCGATCTCGGCGTGGGTGAGATCGCGCATCATCAGCAGGTAGATCATCTTCGTGGTTTCGTCTTGCCTTTTCAGGAGCTCCAGCGCCGAGCTGAGCCGCGGGTCGTCGGCGATGTCACTGATGGCAGTCCCGATCTGCTGGTCTACCCAGATGAGATCCACGCCGTAGTTGAGAGCAGCCTCTTCAAGCTTGTCGCGACGTTCACTCGCCCAGTGTTCATAGGCGCGGCGGAAGTGGAAGGCGCAGGTTCCCGTGAAGTAGGTCCTCAGCCTTGCGCCACCCTCCGGATCCCAGCGGGCCGCCATGAGGGCGCTGCGTTGGAAGTCCGGCAGCGCGCGCAGGATGACCTCACTGGCCAGTTCCATACGGGCATCAGGGGAGATGCGTAGGGTCTCCACGTCGCCGACACGCAGAGGCGACCAAGCGGTGTACTTCCCGACGAGTTCAGCTATCTCGCCTGAGCGGATTTTGCTTTGCAGCGTCTTCCACGCGTACCCGCACACCATTTCGGACAGCTGCTCCCACGCGCGGCCGTGGAACTCACCTGTTTGGCGAGCCACCGCAACCGCTCTGGCGATCAGCTCGGCATGTTCGCGGTTCTCCTGCAGGCGCACGGCATCCGCCTGCAGGTCTGGCTGCTCCACGCGGTCGATGGTTGCGGCGCTTTCCGCCAGCACAACCAGCTCCGACGCCAAGGGGTCAAAGACTTCGACTCGCACCCGTGCCATCAGCTCCTCAAGTTGTTGCTGACGCTGGGCATGACAACGCCGACCCCTGGTCTGGGCGTCCTGGCCCATAAAATCCCCACTCCCCACGTTCTACCTCGCAGATACATTCGACTTATGCGCTTCGCCGCCGAAGTTCCGTCGGGAGCCTGGCGTGACCTGCGTCACACCCCGTCGGGAGGGTGAGGTCACTCTCTCTAGCGCACCTGCGGGCCGCTGACTTGATTGAGCGGATACTCGTCGCCGCAACGATCCTTATGGGAGACGCAGGGCCCCAGCGAGTGCGAGCCACTATCACCACAGCGAGGATCACCATCGCCAACCAGACCACGCACGTAGCGCTCGCACTCGTCATGACCCGTAAGGTACAGGGAGGTCTTTACCGTACGCTTGTGGGCATGTCGCGGAACAAAGCACAGCGAGTCGAACTGCTAGACGGGACGGTCTCCAGTGGCGGAACCACGATTCAGTTCGGTCCCGACACTGCCGCGGCCGCGCGGAATATCGAGTGGCTCACCGACGGTGACGGGGTGAACCTGCCTTGGCCCGGTCCCGGCGGCCCCTGGTTCATCAGGCTCGACCTGGCGAAGGTCGATGGCCGCGCTCAAGTGGTCGGCCTGCATCTTCAGTCCTATGTCGACGGCGTTGACGAGAGCGGCCAGCCGCTACGCGCGGCTGGCCCGCATGGTTTGACCGAGGTGACCCACGCGGTCGTCCGCGCGATCAAAATGGGACAGGTCGCCGAGTCCGGGCGGCACCTACTGTCATTGATGCAGACGGCGAAGATGTTCATCGAGACGAGCGAGTTGACCGTCAAGGAAGGGATCGCGCGGCAACTGCTAGAGCTCACGAAACGAGGCACGCCCCGCAGGCGGCGCCCACCAGCCGACGAGGACTTCCTCGCCCACATCGCCCAGCTGTACTGCGAAGCCCTCGCCACCGGCGGCGAGCCGAGACGCAAACCAGCGAAGTACGTCGAGGGCAAACTCCGCCAGGGAGGCCTACAGATCGATGGACCGGCCGTACGGAAGTTGGTCGCTCGCGCCCGCTCCCAGGGTCTACTGGCGCCGACAACGCCTCGGCAGCCAGGCTGAGCCTCCTATGTCGAACCTGTCGCGCTGCCGCATCCCTACTTAGCTAGATCAAACTGTTTGTCGTTGCATATAGAGGCGAATCAGCGCGGCGAGCGGGTGCCGTCCCCTGATCCCGTCCGATGGGCCGTCCACTGACGGGTCGCCGGCCGAGGCGTTCACCTTGCCGATCTCGATCCCAACGATCAGTACGCTTGATTGAGAGACCGAGCCGCGTTTCTCATTGAAGCTGGCGCTTCTCCTTATCCGCCGGTGGATTGCGGTACGCGCCAACGGCGCCATCTGGCTCATGCCGAGTAGCGTGCCTTCGCGCGCTCATGCCGAGTAGCGTGCCTTCGCGCGCTCATGCCGAGTAGCGTGCCTTCGCGCGCTCATGCCGAGTAGCGTGCCTTCGCGCGCTCATGCCGA
>Ga0075418_10000138_pt1 | contig 65290 bp, 56 predicted proteins | sample SoiMetdeltSBSDD2_FD_81776 | JGI IMG/M metagenome (GOLD analysis project Ga0075418, IMG submission 81776) | Bulk soil microbial communities from a Populus tree surrounding site in Tennessee, USA - Soil MetaG P. deltoides SBSDD2 | ecosystem: Environmental > Terrestrial > Soil > Tree plantation...
ACTCCGGACATTGAAGGAAGTAAAAAAAGAGAGGTTCGGGACGGGGAAAAGACGGAAGAGAGCGGAGGAGGAGATCTCTGCGAACGAAGGGATCGAGGTGGAGCGCGTCGATGAAGAGGGCGTGTCACAGGAAGCTTCCAAGGAAGGAACAACGTTAGCGTCCCAGGAAGGACCAAAGGGAACACTTGCGAAAACCCTCGGGGTAGAGAACCAGTCTCGTTACATCCCCAAGGAGATACGGAAAGCGGTTTGGGAGCGGGACCAGGGCCGGTGCGCGTTCAGGTCCATCCAAGGGCGGTGGTGCACGGAACGACGGTTTCTGGAGTTCCATCACATTATCCCGTTTGCGTGGCGAGGGGAAACGACCGTAGACAACCTCGAGCTTCGGTGTCGGACCCACAACGCCTATGAGGGCGATCTGATCTTCGGGAAGGTGCTGAGAAGGAGTGATCCCAAGTATCGCTTGGCGGCAGGGGGAACTGGTTTCAAAACCAGTTCGACCGGAAAGAACCCTCCCGCGGAGGTGAGATGAAGAGATGAGTCGGGCGGATCAACTGGTTTTGAAACCAGTGCACGCCCGCGGGAGAGCGAATGAGCTACGAGGACGCTGGGGATGGAGCGTGTTGGTCCACTGGTTTGCCCGCGGTAGAGCGAATGAGCTAGGAGGACGCTGGGGATGGAGCGTTGTTGGCCCACTGGTTTTGAAACCAGTGGGGTGGCGCGGTGGATCCTTGTCGAGCGGGAAGAACGATTCGAAGTTGGACGCTGACAAGCCACACATTTGCAGCAATCCAGGGTTCCGGATAAGCTTTCCCGTCGCTCTAGAGAGCGGGCGTAACTCAGCTGGTAGAGTGTCAGCTTCCCAAGCTGAATGTCGCGGGTTCGATTCCCGTCGCCCGCTCCAGCTTCCCACTCGTTCTTGCCAACGTTGGCCACTGGCTCCTCAAAACCGGCAATGCCCGCTCGCCCAAGAACATCCAGGCTTCAACCAACGGTTGACAAATCCGGCATAATTCGTTTAACTGCTTTGTCTTAATTTACTTAGCCCCTCGGCGTTTGAGACCCGTTTTCGGAGCCCCCGTGCAAATTCTCGACGTACTTCCAGGATCTCTAGCCGCCCAGGCGGGCGTGGCCTCGGGCGAAAAGGTGACGGTTGTGAACGGCCGTCCGGTGCGGGATTTCCTGGATCTTCACCTTTGGCTGGGCGAGGAAGAGCTGGATCTCGTCCTGGAGCGGCCCGGTCATGGCCCGCGCCAGGTTCGCATCCAACGTGAATACGGGAAGGAGCTGGGCCTCGTCTTCCCCGAGCCGCAGATCCGTCGCTGCGGCAACGATTGCCCCTTCTGCTTCGTCGATCAGCTTCCCGAAGGGCTTCGAAAGAACCTCTACATTCGCGACGACGACTACCGCTTCTCGTATCTGTACGGACATTTCATCACCCTCACCAACCTCAAGGAACAGGAGTTCGAGCGCATCATCGAGCAGCAGCTTTCGCCGCTCTACATCTCTGTACATGCGCTCGATCCCGTGGTTCGCGAAAAGCTCCTGGTCAGTAAGCGAGCGGGGGAGATCCGTTCCCGCATCGAGCAGCTCTTGAAGGGCGGTATCGAGCTCCACACCCAGGTCGTAGTCGTGCCGGGCGTAAACGACGGCGACATTCTGCGTCAGACGATCTTCGAGCTGGCCGAGTATTACCCCGGTGTCCAAAACGTCTCCGTTGTTCCCGTGGGTCTCACCGCGCATCGCGAGAACCTGCCCGAAGTGCGCCCGCTGGACCGGCGCGAAGCGCGACACATCGCCCACACCGTGCGCCGCTATGGACGGGCCATGCAGCGGCGACTGGGAGCCGAGTTCTGCTACGTCGCCGACGAGCTGGTGCTTTTGGCCGGTCTTCCGATGCCTGCCCCGGCCTATTACGGCACGTTCTCTCAGCGTGAGAATGGCGTGGGTTTGGTGCGAAGCGCGCTTATGTTCTTCGAGCGCGCCAAGGGCCAGGGCGCCTCGCTTCGCCAGCGTGGTATCCGGCGCGTGATCGTCCTTACTGGCGAGAGCTTCGGTCCGGTCTTGAAGGACGCGCTGCCGCTCCTACGCGCCAAGCTTCCTGAAATCGAGCTCGTCACCGTCACGGTGGAGAACCGTCTCTTCGGGCGCCCCACCACCGTGGGTGGACTTCTCGGAGGCAAAGACCTTCTCGAAGCCGCGCGATCCATCGCGAAGCCGGGAGATCTCGTTCTCGTTCCCGACGAGGCGGTAAGCGAGCGCGGCGTATTCATCGACGATGTGCGCCCGGAAGACATCGCGCGCGAGCTCAAGGTCGAAGTAGCGGCGAGCTGGGAGCCGCTTCTCGCCGAAGCCGAAGCCGAAACCGAATCGGAAATCGAAGATCTGGTCGAGGTCGCCTCGTGAGTCGCCGGCGCCTACCGCTCGTTGCCGTGGTGGGCCGCCCGAACGTCGGAAAATCGACCTTCTTCAACCGCGTGATCGGCGGCGCGACTGCGGTGGTGGACGATCTCCCGGGCGTCACGCGCGACCGGCGAGAAGCCGAAACCATCTGGAACGGGGTTCCCTTCCTGCTCGTGGATACCGGCGGGCTGGTCCCCGGCACCAAGGACAGCATGGAAGACGCGATCCGCGTGCAGGTGGAGGTCGCGCTCGAAACTTCGGCGCTCATCTTGTTCCTGATCGACGCGCGGGAAGGCCTGACCGAGCTGGATCGCGACATTGCCGAGCATCTGCGTCCCCATGTCGATCGCGTGATGTTGATCGCGAACAAGGTGGAAGGACCCGAACAGGAAACCCTGGCTCTGGAAGGGGCGGAACTAGGATTCGGATCGCCGCGCACCATCTCGGGCCAACACGGGCGGGAAGTGGGCGATCTCTTGGATGCGATTGTCGCCCAACTCCCCAAGCGCGCAACGGACGAGACCGACGAGGCAATCCGCTTCACCCTGGTCGGCAAACCCAACGTTGGAAAGTCGAGCCTGGCCAACCGCCTTCTCGGTGAGCCGCGACTCATCGTGCATCCCGAGGCGGGGACGACGCGGGACGCCATCGATGTTCCGTTTCGGTACGATGGCACCGATTTCGTGCTCATCGACACGGCCGGCCTAAGGCGGCGAAGCCACGTCACCACGGGGATCGAGTATTACTCCGCGCTCCGCACGCAGAAAAGCCTCGAGCGAAGCGATGTCGTGCTCCTCGTTCTCGACGCTACTGAAACCCTCAGCCACCAGGACGCGCGCATTGCCCACACGATCCTCGAGCACGGGAAGTCGTTTGTGTTTCTAGTCAACAAGTGGGACCTGGTGGAAAAGGACACCCACACGACGGCGGCGTTTACGAAACGGCTTTACGAGGAGTTACCGCTCCAGGGCGAGCCGCCCGTTCTGTTTGTGTCCGCGCTCACGGGTCTTCGTGTGCAACGCATTCCGGCTCTGGTGCGTGAGTTGTATGAAGAGCGGCATCGGCGCATCTCCACCCACGATCTCAACGACCTGCTCGAGGAAACGCTGAACGGGCTGCAGCCGCCGGTCAAAAAAGACGGGAAGCCGCTCAAGCTTTTCTACGTCACCCAAACCGGAGAAGGTCCGCCGACCTTCTCTGTGTTCACGAACGCGCCCCGGGACGTGCCCGCTTCGTACGAAAGCTATCTCCGCAACCGATTCCGCGACCGCCTTGGTTTTCGGGGCACCCCGATCCGGATTGTGTTTCGGGCGAGACGCTGAGCCATGTGGTACCTGTTCGTCCTCGTCGTCTCGTTTCTGCTCGGATCCCTGCCCTGGAGCCTGTGGGTGGGCCAGACGAAGGGAGTCGACTTACGGAAAACGGGAAGCGGCAACCTCGGCGCGACGAACGTCTACCGTGTTCTGGGATGGAAACTCGGTCTCATTGTCCTCGTGCTCGACATCGTCAAAGGATTGATTGCGGTCCAGTTCAGCCGAGGCCTGGATCCGCACGCCGGCTGGCTTCCCGCAGCGGCAGGTATGGCCGCGGTGCTGGGCCACATGTGCAGCCCCTTCGCCGGTTTCAAAGGCGGGAAGGGCGTGGCGACGGCATTTGGCGTCTTTCTTGGCCTGGCCCCTATCGCATCACTCTTGAGCTTCATCGTGTGGTTAGCCACACTGGCCCTGGCGGGATGGGTGTCGGTGGCGTCGTGTCTAGCCGCGCTCATGCTGCCGGTGTTCGTGTTCATCACCCGTGACGATATTCAATCGCGATTCCCCTGGGCGTTCGGCCTCGCCATCATGATCGCGCTCTTGGTTACGCTGCGGCATTCCAAGAATTGGGAGCGGTTGCGTCGCGGCGGCGAGCAACGCATTTGGGAAAAGCGGGTCGAGACCCCGGAGCAAGGAGCGATGCCGCAATGAAGATTGCGATGATCGGGCTAGGCTCCTGGGGCACGGCCCTCTCGGTGCGGCTGGGAGCACGTCACGAGCTTCGCGGGTGGACGCACGACCCCGCGCAACGACAGGCGCTCCGGCAGGACGCGGAGAATCGAAAGTATCTCCCCGGCGTTCCGCTCCCCACCTCGCTCGCCGTGGTCGAGGAGCCGGAGGCCGCGCTAGAGGGCGCAGAGCTCATCGTTCTTGCCGTGCCCAGCTTCGCGGTGCGGGACGTGGCGAGCGCTCTTCATCCGGCGCCCAACACGCCGGTGGTGAACGTGGCCAAGGGGCTCGAACAAACCTCGGCTAAATTTCTGCTCACCGTTCTCGCGGAAGAGTTGGGCGTGGAGCACCCGGTGGCTTCCCTGGTGGGGCCCAGCCACGCCGAGGAGGTGGCGCGTAACCACCCGACCGCCGTGGTCGCCACCTCGCACGATCCGCGTGTGTCACGGCTTGCACAAGATGTGATGACGGACGATCGCTTCCGGGTGTATACGAACGATGATGCGGTGGGTGTCGAGTTGGCCGCCTCGCTCAAAAACGTGATCGCGCTGGCCGCAGGAATTGCCGCGGGGCTGGGTTACGGCGACAATACGCTGGGCGCGCTCCTCACCCGCGGCCTCGCCGAAATGACTCGGCTGGGCGTGCGCCTGGGTGCGCGCGTGGAGACGTTTTTCGGGCTGGCGGGTGTCGGCGATCTTGTCACTACCTGTGCCAGTCCGTTAAGCCGCAATCGCCGGGTCGGGGAAGCGGTGGGGAAGGGAACGCCCTTGAGTCAGGTGCTGGAGGGCATGTCCATGGTCGCGGAGGGGGTGTGGACGACACGGGCGGCGCGCGAGCTCGGCCATCGCACGGGGGTGGAACTGCCCATCGTCGACCGCGTGCATGCCGTGCTGTTCGAATCGGAGCCGGCCGAGACCGGAATTCGCATGCTCATGACGCGTGAGCTCAAATCGGAAATCTGATGAGGTGCACATGAAGGACAAAGGGGAAAACAACAACTCCAAGCTCTACTACTCGATCTCCGAAGCGGCCATGGTCACCCAGGTGAAACCGCATGTTCTTCGCTACTGGGAGACGCAGTTCAAAGCGCTTCATCCCCGAAAGAACAAGGCCGGAAACCGGATGTATCGCAAGCAGGACCTGAAGATGGTGATGCTCATCAAGGAGCTGCTCTACGAAAAAGGGTTCACCATCGCCGGGGCCAAGAAGAAGCTCACCGACGAAAAGGACGCCATCCGCGACCAGCTCGATTTGAAATTCGGCAGCGTGGATCGGGCGGCGCGGCTCTTGGAAGTGCAGCGCGAGATTCGCCACATGCTCAAAGACCTTAAGGGGGGCCTGGACGGGGCCGAGGGGTTGTAGGTCGAAAGGACGGTCGTGTATTCTCTTCCGTCCTGCAAACACCTTTTTGGTCGGGGCGTAGCGCAGCCTGGTAGCGCACTTGCTTGGGGTGCAAGTGGTCGCTGGTTCAAATCCAGTCGCCCCGACCATTTCTGCACCCCATTCCTCATGAGTTCATGAAACGTATTCTTGTTTCCAATGACGATGGCATCGACGCTCCCGGCCTGACCGCCCTGGTCGAGGCGCTGTCGTCGTGGGCCGAAGTGTCGGTCATGGCCCCGCAAACCGAGCAAAGCGCCGCCTCCCATGCCTTGACGCTGCAGCATCCGTTACGGGTGCGCACGCTCGGCCCGCGCCGATGGTCGGTCAACGGCACGCCCACCGATTGTGTACTTCTGGCGGTCAAGGAATTCCTGCCCGAGCCACCCGATCTCGTCATTTCCGGAATCAACGAAGGCCCCAACATGGGGGAGGATGTGATCTATTCCGGAACGGTCGCCGCGGCCATGGAAGGTGCGATTCTGGGATTTCCCGCCATGGCGGTGAGCCTCGCCTCGCGCCAGGTTCTGGATTTCCGCGGCGCGGCCGCGGTGAGCGCGCGTTTGGCGAAACGGCTCCTCGATGCATCGCTGGGTGACCGGTTTCTCATCAACGTCAACGTGCCTTCGGGAGACGAGGACTCCATCCGTGGGTATCGCGTGACCCGACTCGGCACGCGGGTCTACCATGATGTCATCGTCAAGAATCGTGATCCTCGGGGGCGGGAGTATTTCTGGATCGGGGGAGGCGAACCGAGCTGGGGGGATTCGGCGGAAAGTGATTTTGCGGCGGTGAGCCAGGGCTACGTGTCCATGACCCCCATCTTGACTGATCTCACCGATCAAACCCAGCTTCGGTTTCTGGAAGGGCTCGAGCTCAGATGAAAGAAACGAAGGATTACCCTCAGGCGCGTGAGCGCATGGTGCAAGACGAAGTGATCGCCAAAGGCATACGAAGCTCGCTTGTCATCCGGGCCATGCAGGTCGTTCCTCGACATCGCTTCGTGCCCGAGGCCTTGGAGGGCGAAGCCTACGGCGCGTCGGCGCTCCCGATCGGTTCCGGACAAACCATTTCCGCGCCGCACATGGTCGCACTCATGACCGAAGCTTTGGAGCTGGAGGGGGATGAACGCGTCCTCGAAGTCGGCACTGGTTCGGGCTATCAAGCGGCGGTTCTCTACGAGATCACGTCGCATCTCATCACCATCGAGCGCGTGCCGGAGCTGGCCCGTAGAGTGCAGCGGCTCTTTTCCGAGCTGTACCTGGACGGCATTGTGGTCAAGGTGGGCGATGGAACGCAGGGCTATCCCGAAGCAGCCCCGTACGACCGCATCGTGATCACGGCGGCCGCACCGCGGGTGCCGCAGGCCTTGTTCGATCAGTTGGGTCAAGCGGGCATTCTTGTCGCGCCCATCGGCACGCGCGCAGAACAGACGCTCATGCGCTACAGGAAGAAGGACGGGCGCATAGAGGAAGAATCCATTTGCCGATGCGTGTTCGTTCCTCTTTTGGGGCGCGATGCATTCCAGGAGGAAGAGGAATCCGCATAAGGGTTGCGAAACAACGCAACGCGCGCGTATAGTTCTCCCTCTTTGTGCCGGATGGAAGACTGCCGGCAAGCGATCTTCGGGTCGGGGCGTAGCGCAGTTTGGTAGCGCACCTCGTTCGGGACGAGGGGGTCGGAGGTTCAAATCCTCTCGCCCCGACCATTTATCCCTCTCTGCGCGGATAACCTCATGGGCCAGGCCAGCCTCCACGCCATCGTTCACGGCCGCGTACAGGGAGTAAACTTCCGCCATTACACGGCTCGGGAGGCAGTGCGGCTCTCCCTAAGGGGCTGGGTCCGTAATCGCCCCGACGGGACGGTAGAGGTGGAGGCAGCCGGAGAACCAGCGTCCTTGGACGCCCTCTTGAACTGGCTCCAAAAAGGCCCCCCTGCGGCGCGCGTGGAGCGGGTCGAGGCGACCCACGAGACAGGGACGGATCTTCCGCCCGGCTTTCACATCACAGAATAAGAGACATCATGGAACGAGACCCCGGAGTGTTTGACGAACAATTGGGCCGCGCACTCGATCGTGGCCAGCGTCAGGGTCAGCTCCGGAGCGCCGATCTGGAACCACTTCTCACCAGCTCCGATTTCGACGAATCCGCGTTTGATTTGTTTCTCGACCTGGCTCGCCAGATGGGCATCGAGATCGTGGAAGAAGCCACCCCGGAACCTAGCGAGGACGACGGTCCGCAGCTGGATTCGTTTCGACTCTATTTGAAGGAAATCGGGCGTTATCCATTGCTTACTCCCGAAGAGGAGCTCCGGTACGGGCGCGAAATGCGCGAGGGCACCACGCCTCACAATCGGGATGATGCGCGCCGTAAGCTCATCGTTTCGAATCTGCGATTGGTAGTAAAGCTCGCCCGGATGTATAGCGCCCGCGGCTTGCCGTTTCAGGATGTAATCGAAGAAGGCAATCTAGGTCTCATTGCCGCGGTGGAGCGCTTCGATTACCGGCGTGGATTCCGGTTCTCCACTTATGGCGCGTGGTGGATCAAGCAGGCCATGGCCCGCGGTATTGCCAATCAGTCGCGCACGGTGCGGATTCCGTTCCATGTCGTGCAGCTCGTGAACCGCTTTCTGGCCACCGAAACCCGCCTGCGCCATAAGTTCGGTCATGCACCGACCATGGAGGAAGTGGCCAAGGAAATCGGGCAACCGCTGGCCCGGCTCAATCGTGTGCGGCATCTCATTCACAGCATCAAGAATCTCGATTACGAGAGCTCGTGGGAGATGATGGGCAATCTTGCCGAAACCGAGATGGCCGACCCGCCGGTCGATTTTGAGACCCAGGTGGATCGTCTGTTCGAGTTCGAACGATTGAACCGATTGCTGGGGCGGCTCTCACGCCGGGAAGAGTTCGTGCTCAGAGTGCGATACGGGTTCGATGACGGGAGCGCGCATTCCCTGGCGGATACGGGGGATCGCATGGGGGTAAGCCGAGAACGTGTGCGCCAGATCGAAAAGGTGGCTTTAACCAAACTGAAGCGCTATATCGAGCTGGCCGAAAAGGGGGCGCGATGGGACGAGATTCTATGACCGAGATCGATCTCAAGGCGTTCATTCGTGACATTCCCGATTTTCCCAAGAAGGGAATCCTGTTTCGGGACATCACGCCGCTCTTGGGAGCGCCACGCGCGATGCAGGAAATGGAGCGCCGCTTCGTGGAGGCATGGAAACCGCATGACGTGAATGCGGTGGCGGGAGTGGAGAGCCGGGGATTTATCTTTGGCGCAGTGGTCGCGAGGGCATTACAAATCCCCTTCATCCCCATACGTAAGCAAGGGAAACTGCCCTGGACGCGACTATCAGAGAGCTATGCTTTGGAATACGGCGAGGGCGTGCTGGAGGCGCATGACGATGCCGCACGCGCAGGGGATCGCGTGGTGATCGTTGATGATCTCCTGGCCACGGGCGGCACCGCTGCGGCGTCGGCACGACTGATCGAGCGCCTCGGTGCGCATGTCGTCGGATTCGGGTTCGTGGTGGAGCTTGGCTTTCTGGAAGGACGGAAACGGTTGGGCGATAGGAAGGTGGTGTCGCTGATAACGTACGACTGAGTTTTTCTGGCGTAGGCCCTAATGCAACTTCCCGACATCTATTTCGTGTTCGATTGGCGCCGGGGCGAACGTCCAATAGTGTTTCACCGCGATCAGACCGGAAGGATTCTTCGGTTGCCGGCTTCCAAAATTGCTCCGGCCCCCGATTCTCTCCTGATTTATGGCCCTGGAATCCCCGTGTGGGATGGGGAGGAGCTCGGAGTCCTAGCGCGGGTTCGCGATAGTGGGGGAGCCGTGCAGCCCTTGAGCGCCGTGTTGTCCCGATGCGGATTTCCTTTGCGGATTCGACGCGACGAGTTGCTGGAACGTTTGGGTGGCACGCACGTGGAGTTGGATGACCCGCGTATGGAGGGCCGCGAGATCCTGAGGCGGATTGCTGAAATCCTGGAGGATTTGGATGTACCCGAGGAGACGCCTTCGGATGCGCCCTCTGGACCACGGGCGCTTGTCGTAGCCGACATCATGAGGGCCCCAGATGCCCCCGGCGTTTATACGTTTTTGTCTTCGGAAGGTCAGGCCATCTACGTCGGGAAGGCACGGTCGCTCCGGCGACGGCTGGGTAGTCATTTTCGAACCCGCGGGGGAGAACCGGAGAAGCGGGCGGCGTTGATTACTGGTGCGGTTGAAGTGCACTGGGAAGAAACGGGGAGCGAGCTCGAGGCGCTGTTGCGCGAGCACTTGGCGTTACATCGCGAACGCCCGTCGATCAACGTGCAACGAGCAGCGCATCGCCGGCCGCGCGGTGTGTGGCGCGACCGCGCCGTGGCCCTGCTCTTGCCCTCGGCTAAAGCGGGACACAACGAAGTCTTTCTCGTGGCCGGCGACGGACGGTTTCACGCTGAGCGTGTTTCTCGATCTCCCAAATTGCCCCGCCGATTTTGGAAACGCGTGACCGCGTTTCTCGAAGGGAAGGGGGCTGGGAAAGGCCCGGGAGGGGAGGCGCTCACCCCCAATGAAGCGGCCGAGCTGGCCGAGATCGCTCTTTCCTGGCTCGTGATTCACGGGTTGCACGTGAGCCAGATCGACCTGTCGAGCGCCATCCTCTCTCCGGAGTTGAAAACGCGATTTACGCAGTGGCTTTCGTTGGACCCCCGATCGGAACGTGTCGAGATTCGGTGAGCGAAATCGCGAATGCGATAACGCTATTCTTCTCCCGGGCCCGACAGCACAACCAGGCGCTTAGACACAACCGAGGCTCCGACGCGAAGACTGACAAAGTAGACCCCCGCGCCGACACGCCGTCCCTCGTTAGTTGACATGTCCCATGTTTCCGTGAACCGTCCTGCCTGCGCGTCTCCCTGCTTGAGCACTCGGACGCGACGCCCGGAGATGTCATAGATCGCGAGCTCGAGGTTCCGGCCGGATTGTGACTCGGGGATACCGAACTTCAGCGTGGCCGGCCCGGAGTTACCCGAATCTCGCGTTGGCTCGAGTTCCAAGGATGCGGGGAAAATCACCGCTCCGTTACAGCCCAAGGTCCGAACGTGAAGCACGTTGCTAATCTTTGAAATGTTTCCTTCATAGTCGATGGTTCGGATAGCGAAGTAGTGCCAGGTGCACGGCTGGAGGTTCTTGACGGTAATGGATTGAACCGTGCCCGGATTCGCGGGTTTGCCTGCATTGGCTTGATTCTGGGAGTACCAATTCCCTTCCGTAATGGGGACCAAAGACCAGCGAAAATCATAGTCTTTTGCCTTACCCACATAACCGTCATTGCCGGGGGCGTTCCAGGTCATTGACACCTTGTTCGTGTATACCGCATCGCCGATGAGGTGGATTGGAGCCGGGCTGGTGTTGGGGAATATGTTTGTCGAGGCAATGCGGGCTTGGCCGGGCGTCACGGGAAACCAAATCGATGCACTGGAATCCGGTTGGAGCACCTCGTAGACATAGGTTTCTACCGTGAGTGAGCCCTGTTGGGTGGGTGAGCCCGGCTGGACGTACACGACGTTTCCACCCATGACTTCCCGAGTGTTGTCATAAAACGCCATGTCTTGGATTCCGAGCGTCCCGGATCCCCGCACCCAGGAATCGGGGGACAGCTCGTAAATGGGGGACCAGGTAATCGTCGTCTGAAGTCGGTGGCGATTGACTTCGTAAGGTTGGTTGTCCACCAAGCCTTGGACTCCCTTGAAGGTTCGCGAGATGCGGTCGGTTCCCGCGGGTGACAGGATACCGCTCAGGTTATGTGTAAGGAGCCTAGGGGCTGTGACAAAAGCCAGAGCAGCATCGGCCCGGACGAGCCCCGCCCCCGTGTATTGATCCCAACCTGTAGCTCCTACGTCGCGGGCGGTGCGGCTCAGGACTTCCTCAAGATCTTCGCCCACCAAACTCGGATTGGCTGAAAGCACCAGTGCGGCCGTACCCGAAACTGCCGGAGCCGCCGCCGAGGTGCCGGTGAATCCGGTGATGCAGTCGTAATACAGGCTGCCAAGGCTCGCCCATTTCGTAGTGACGATGTTGTCCCCTCCGGGAGCGGCGATATCGATCCAATCACCGTAATTCGACCCTCTACCATTTCCCTCGGACCAACGTTGGCCATCATTGGCTATGGCACCCACTGCAAAAACGGGACCCTTGTAGGATGCCGGAAAATGCACAGTGTTCGAATCGTTGTTGCCCATCGAGGCGACCAGGAGCTTGCCAGCATAGAATGCGTTCCTTATCGCCGCACGTTCAAGCGGATCCTCTGGCCCAACCTCGAACGGGTATGGCTCGGACCCAAAGCTCATATTGAGAATCTGCACGGGAGGCGAGGCCGTTCTCGCGTAGTCGACAGCGTGAGCCACCCAGCACGACATGAGCGTTCCAAAGCAGGGGGAAGAAACCAGGTAGGAGACAGGTGTGATCCCCCAGGCAATTCCGGCCACTCCCAGGTTGTTGTTTCCTCGGGCGGCGATGATGCCCGCACATGCCGTTCCGTGGCCCTTGTTGTCCCTGGAATCCGGAGGAAGGCTGGAGGGCGTGCAGCTATAGACATAACTTTCCGGACATTGTCCCGGCCCAATAAGGTCGTTTTCTGCAAACACGGGTCCGAGCTCGACACCACCATCGAAGTCCTCATGGGTCGGATCAATGCCGCTATCCAGAATCGCCACGCGGATGCTGCTCGCTCCGGGGCCCGTGGCGGTGTGGATATCCCAAGCTTCGGGGGCATTGATATCTGCATCTTGAACGACATCGCCCATGCAATCCTGAGCCGGCTCAATAGTGTCGTGGAGCCACCACTGGCCAGGGAACAAGGGATCATTGGGAACCGAATCGAGCTTTCTCTCTTTTGATACGCTGACGTCACGAATCCCTCGTGTCGCCGCGAGGCGATTCATGGATGCTCCTGTCCAACCCGGGCCAGGTTCTGCGTAATAAAACGTGGACAGATCCTCCAGAAGGATTCGCTCTCCGAGAGAGTTCGTTGAAGACCGGTCTTCCGGCTTGAAATTGGGGAAGATTTTTTCCAGCCTTTCGATTCCATTGTCCCGCAAGGATTGGCGCAACTTCGGGGAGATGCGGAAATCATCCACGGGACCTTGTGTGCGACCAAATGGAGGAAGCACGCTGCCGGATTCGAAACGCACGATGACCCGCCCGGGCTGTGCGTTACCAATCGAGGGGACCGAATACATGATCAGAACCCCGATAGACAAGACAAGAAGCCATCTCATGTTGCACCTCCGCGCTGAGGAAAAAACCGGGAAATGCCTGCTTAGCACCAGAGAGATACGGACCAATTCCCGCCCTTACCGGGATTTTCCGCGCTATGGTTCCATGACATGGTGCGACGACTTGAGCCAAATTGAACAAATGCAGCTCAGTCCGGGTTTGCGGCTCAGTGCTTACGAGATCATTGCCCCGCTCGGCAGAGGGGGAATGGGGGAGGTCTACCGGGCTCGGGAGCATCGGCTGTCTCGCGGCCGGTCAGCTCGAGGAGGCGGAGGCTACGTTTCGCAAGGCCATCGAGCTTGCTCCTCAACGCATTCAAACGCATGCGAGTTTGGCGGCGGTGCTCCTGGCATAAGGGCGATTGGACGAGGCGCTGGAGGAAGCCATGCGGGAAGGTGAAGGCGTCTATCGTTTCCTGGCGTTGACCGCGATCGAGCATGCTCGAGGAAACGTTCTGGCTTCCAACAATGCGCTGCAAATCACGGACAGCTACCATATCTCCCGCGTGAGCAACGATCCTCGATGGGGAGAGTTCCTCAGGAAGAAGATGGGGTTCGAGTGAAGCACGACGAATTGCGGCGGGCCGTTCTGTGGTTGCACGCCTCGGACGTTCCCCCATGTTCGTCCTTTCCGCGGCCGGTGTAGGATTAAAGCCTCGAGTGCTTTCGCGAACGGCAAAAACTCATCATATTAGGAGAGCACCATGATCCGAGCGAAGAAAACCACTTTGGGATTTCTGGCCACCGTGCTCGTGATTAGCGCCTGCGCCCGTCAGCAGGAACCGACCGAGCCACGGGGAGGTGGCTCCGCGGAGCCGCTGGACAGCGGAAGCGGCAGCGGCGGCACGAAGACCCTGCAAGTCCTGAAGTCAGGGACGGGTTCCGGCACGGTGACGAGCAGTCCCGCCGGCATCAATTGTGGGGCAACCTGTTCGAGGTCCTTCTCGACCGGGACCACGGTGACATTGACAGCGACTCCCGCTTCCGGATCGGTTTTCGGCGGATGGAGCGGTGGCGGTTGCTCGGGCACCGGACCTTGCACGACGCAGCTAAACGCGAACACCACTGTGACCGCAACCTTCAATCCATCAACGCCTCCACCACCACCGCCCACGGGGACGTTCACCGTGACCATAACCAAGGTTCAGAACGGGCAGGGGACAGGCACCATTACCAGCAGCCCTGCCGGCATCAATTGCGGAACAACGTGCGCGGCGAGCTTCCCGGCGGGTACGGTCGTAACCGTGACGGCCACGACCTCGACGGGACAGTTCTCAGGATGGACGGGAGGCCCCTGCTCAGGTAGCACGAACTCCAACTGCACTTTCACCCTGAACGCCAACACCAGCATGACGGCAACGTTCAACTCGCAGACGATGGTGTTCCTCGAATCGACGCTGCCCGATGGGAACGTGGGCGCTGACTACTCGGCGTTTATCAACACCAACGGCGGATCGGGGGGGCAAGACCAGTTCAGCATCATTGCCGGTTCGCTGCCTGATGGACTGCAGATGTCCAAGTTTTTTGGCGTCCAATCGACCTTGATCTCAGGCAGACCCACCCGCACCCAGACCAGTACCTTCACCGTGAGAGCGCAAGATGAAAGTAGCTCCGCGACCCGCACGTTTACCATCACCATCAACGGACCCGTGACGCTGGCGATTACGCTGCCCGGACCCACGGCACGATCGGGGACCGTCGGTACCGCGTACTTCCAAAATCTTTTTGCCAGCGGCGGCGCGACTCCCTACACGTGGTCCATCACCGGAGGACAACTGCCACCCGGGCTGGGTCTAGTGAGCGCCTCGAACGGCAACCGGATCGAAGGAACGCCGACCACGGCCGGAACATTCACCTTCACGCTGACCGTCCGTGACAAAGGCGGGCAGCAAGCGTCACAGCAGACAACCATCACGATCAACTGAGCTGATGGGGTGAACCAAGGCCTCCCCCCGCTTCAACGCGGAGGGAGGCCTAATTCGGCAATCTTTCTTGCTGACTCGCGCCCGAGCGACCTTCGAACACTACTTCACGGTTGCGGTGGCCGAACCTCCAAGATTGCTCTTCACCGTGACCGTCCCGGGTTTGACTCCCGAGAAGCTGAACGAGCCTTCGTAACGCCCGCCTCCCTGGTTGGTCAGGACGAAGGTGGGGACCGTAGACGCATCGCGGAACACGGTCAAAATGGCCGTCGAGCTCGTGCTGGTGGCCCTGACCCGCAGCGTCCCGCCCCGACCGCCGGGCTGGAAATCTGCCTGATCGACGCGAACGACGTCCGGGGGAGGTGGCGCCGCAGTCGTCACGGTTATTGACCCGGTTGCACTGCCTTGACCGCCGCAGCAGGCGACCGCCGTGATGGTGACGGTCGTGTTGGAGGTGACCTTACTCGTGGTCACCGGAAAGTCGACGCGACTCGTGTTTGCCGAAACCACAATCTGATCCGGTACCTGAACCACGCCTGGGTTGCCGCTCGTCAGTGTTATGCCCGCTCCCTGTGTGGCTGGCCCGCTCAACGTGACCCGGCCCGTTGCAGGACCGGTGCCGCCCAGATTAGACGGGAAGAAGACGACCGAAACGATGGAAGGCCCGGTGGGCGGGGGAACTGTGGTCAGGCTGACAAAACGCGACACACCGCCGGCCGAGGCACTGATCTCCGCGAACCCAGTCGATGTCGTGGGCGAGGTCGTGACGGTGAACGTCGCGCTCGCGACATTGGCCGGCACGGTCACCGTCGCCGGGACCTGGGCGACCGCCGTATTCGTGCTCGAAAGGGAGACGGCCGTGGCTGCCCCGGTCGCCGAAGCGAGCGTGACTGTGCCTTGCACGCTTTGGCCGCCGACGACTTGAGTCGAGGCAAGAGTGAGCGAAGACAGCTGCCTGCCCGTGGGCGCGGGCTCCGTGACCGTCAACGACGCAAATCGGGAAACCCCTCCGAACACGCCGGTGATCGAGACCGAAGTCGCACTGGCCACGGTTTGCGCGGTGATGGAGAATGTGGCCGTCGTTGCTCCGGGCGCCACCGTGACGCTCGGAGGTACAGTGGCGACAGCCGTGTTGCTGCTCGAGAGGGATACTGAAGCGCCGCCAGTTGGCGCGCCTCCGTTCAGCGTCACCGTTCCTGTGGCCGTGCCGCCGCTGCTCACAACCGTCGGCGATATCGACAGCGCGGAAAGAGTGGCCCCCGATCCGGGCGATACGTTCAGCACTGCGGTGCGTGTCACCTGCCCTGCCGTCGCGGAGATCGCCGCGAAGTCCGGGGAAGCGACGGGATGGCTGGTGACAGCGAAGGAACCGGACGTGCTCCCGGCCGGAATCGTGAGCGCCGGAGGAACGGTTGCCACCGAGGTGTTGTTGCTCGTGCAACCGACGACAGTTCCGCCGGAGGGCGCCGCTCCGGTCAGCGTGACTGTGGCCACGGAGTTCGTACCGGCGACAACGTCCGTGGGGTTGAGGACGATCGATGCCACAGCAGGGTCCGATCCTCCGCCTGGGCCGGACGCGGCCGTGCCGATTGCAGATCTAGATGGTGCTACCGATGGCTCGTCGCCGCAGCCGGCGGAAAGAATCGAGAGTGAGGCCAAAGATAGCAGGAAGGTTAGGAAGCGAGGTCGAAAGGGCATAGAATCCTCCAGCATGTAAGATGAAATCGTGAACCCTTTTCGAATCGGGCAGGGCTTCTAATCTTACAACTCGACCGCGGCGATGTCAGCCCCTGGGGCGGCCTGAAGAAGATGGGACAGAAGAGTAAGATTCCCCACCATCGCCCCCGTAGCTCAGGTGGATAGAGCAGCAGTTTCCTAAACTGCGTGCCGGGTGTTCGAGTCACCCCGGGGGCACCAGTCATTCAGGGAAAAATGAAAGTGGGCACCGCGCCTCACTGTCCGAACGTATCGGAGGTCAGCGCGATGCCCACTTTTTAATTCTTGACCTCGAATCGGCGCACCGCGGACCACGTGCCGGGTGTGCCGGATGCGGAGTTGGCCCGGACGCGGAACCACATCGTCTTAACCGGGAGCGTGCTCGTGCTTAGTTGCGACACCGTCAATGTCTGACTGAGAGTAAGCGGCGCAGCGATGCTGCTGTTGTCGTCGATCTCGATTGTGTAGTTCGCGGCTCCTGCGACATCGCTCCAATCGAAGAGGATCGACTGACCGGGCGCAAAGCGGGCGTCCGCGGCAGGGCTCGATAGGGACGGGGCGGGAAGAACGGTCTGGCTTGCCGGATTGACGCTTAGCGAAGCGCTGCGGGTCACCGTACCTTGCGTCGCCGTGATCGTCACAGACGTGGTCGTCGCTACGCTTGCGGTTGTCACCGTAAAGCTGGCGCTCGTCGCACCGGCGGAGAGATTGACGCTTGCTGGCACGGATGCGGCGCTCGTGTTGCTGCTCGTTAAGCCAACCGCGATCCCTCCCGTCGGCGCAGCACTGGTCAGGGTGATCGTGCCGCTCGATAGGCTACCGCCGGTAACGCTCGTCGGTGCGAGGCTCACTGTGGAAAGCGAAGCGGACGGGGGCGCGGCTTGTGCGGTGAATCGCCCCGTGGTGGAGAAGGGACCGAAGACCCCTGCCGAGTTTTGCGCCCGCACCCGCCACCACAACCGTTGGGCCGGCAGGCCGGTCATGGTCGCCCTGGACAATGCGACGATTTGAGCGGCGACAAACGGTGCGGTGATCGTTTGAGTGTTGTCGATTTGAATCTCGTAGGCCACCGCATCAGGGACGTCGCTCCAATCGAACGTTACCGGTTGCGCGACCGTTGCATCCACCGAAGGACTTATGAGTGTCGGTGCGGCCGGGGTCGGCGGCGGCGGCGTTGCGTTGACGGTGAATCCGGCGCAGCTCGACACTCCCGCGAACGTGCCGCAGATGTTCGTAGATGTGGCCGGCCCGGCTGTTGTCGTCACGGCGAAGGTCGCGCTCGAAGCACCGGCGGGAACGGTGACGCTTGCCGGCACAATGACCCGAAGCGGGAGTCCGCTGGAGAGACTCACGGTTGTGCCGCCCGACGGTGCTACAACACTCAATTTGACTGTACCCGTTGCCGAGCCGCCGGCCGTCACGCTCGACGGTGTAACCGTGACGCCGGCCAGCACCGGTGGAGGAGGAGGCGGAGCTCCTTGCGGATTCACCGTCAACGTTGCGGTCAGTGTCACACCGCCCCCTGCAACGGAAATTGTGACCGGGGTGGACACTGAGACGGATGAAGTGAAGATGTCGAATCCGCCTTGAGTCGAACCGGCGGGAATCGTGACACTGTTATTGAGGCTGGCGATCGAGGGGTTACTGCTGGTTATAGGAAAGATGAGATCGTTGGCTGCCGGAGTTGCCACCGTAACTCGTGCAAATGAACTTCCGCCCAGCCCGATGACCGACGTCGGGCTCAGCGTCAACGTGGCGGGCGGCGGCAAGGGCGTCAACGTCATCTGGGCTTGCACACTTGTGCCATTCCAGGACGCTGTGATCGTAACGGGGGTACTCACCGAAACGCTAGCGGTCGGCATCGTGAACGGAGCGGAGAAGCTGCCGGCTGGCACAAGAACCGACGCGGGCGGTGTTGCCGCGGGGGAGTTGCTCGACAGCGTGACGAGCGCCCCTCCGGCGGGCGCTTGGCCGTTCAGCATCACGTTGCCGCCCGACAAGGCACCCCCGCTGAAGGAGGATGGCATCGACAGTGACGCAATAGACGGCGGCAGAACCGTGAACTGCTTAGTTGCGGTACCGCCGTTCAAGGTCGCGGTCAGGGTCACCGGCGTCGGTACCGTCACTTGCCCAGCGGTCAATTGGAATTGTGTCAAAGCCGCATTGCCTGGCATTGCGATTGTCGCCGGCACCGGAGCCGCAGCGGAGTTCGAGCTGGAGAGCGCAATCGTCGCGCCGGCGGCCGGTACGGCCGACGTCAGCTGCACCGAGACCCAAGTCTGCTCACCGCTGTAAAGAGGAGACTTCGCAAGCTGAATCGAGACCGGAGTCGGGGGCGCGCTGCTGATTGTGAACGTACCGGTGGCCGACCAGGCGGTGACTGCAACCGTGGTTGGTGACGCCATGCCTTGACTCGATCTCACCCGCCAAAACTTAGTTCCCGCGGTCAGAGTCAACACGTTGAACTGCGGATTTGTAAGCTGCACGCCGAGCTGAGCTTCGTTGACGGTGAATGAGCTGTTCGACGAAATCTGCACTTCGTACCCCGACGGCTGGGGGTTCGGCACGTCGTTCCAGGTCAACGTCAGAGGCAGCGTCAGCGTTGCCCCGTTCGGGGGAAACGTCAGCACCGGCGGTGGTCCGATCGGGTTGTTGTAGGATACTGAATAGGTAATCACATTTGACGGCAAGCTGCGGATGCCTTGCGGGTTGTCGGCGTTCACCGCGTATACCCGTGCGAAGAAGGTGCCCTGATCGTCGCCGAGCATGAACGAGTAGTTGGGATCGGGAATGTTGTCGAACCAGAACGTCAGCACGCCGGCCGGCACCTGGCCGAGCGGAAAGTTGGCATCATTCGATATTTCAAGTCGATAGGTCACCGCACCGGCGACTGCGCCCCAATGGAATCTAATGACTTCGCGGGGATGAAACGTCGAATATGCCTGTGTCGGACCGAGGACGGGAGTAGGAAGCGTAGTTGGTCCGACGCCCGTCACGACGACGGTCTGCGCCGCTGAGAACGGCCCCTGTTCAAACGCGCTGTTCACGGCTTGCACCCGCCAGAAGTAGGTGCCCGCGGGAAGGCCGCTCACGACATCTTGCGTCGCACCGTTGGTCGAACCCATCCGAACGATCGGCGAGAATGTCGTCGACGAGCTGAGCTGCCAGTTGTAGGCAACGATAGTGCTGGGATCGCCCGCCGCACCCCACGAAATCGTGAATGGCACGACAACGCTTGCCCCATTGGCCGGAGAAGATGGCGCAGGCGCCGGCGGCGCCACGCTGGGCCCGATGTGATGGATGTCCGGCGGCTCAACAGTGCTAGGGCTGTCATTGCTGCACGAGGAAAAGGAAAGCGAGATCACAACGGCGATGCAGGTGTGGCAAAGTGAGAGCAACCGGCGACGCATGGCACCTCCTCGAAGCGAGCTCTATTTCACATTAGCGGCAGCCGATCCCCTAAATTACTCGGTCCCCGGCTTTGACTCCGGAGATGAGCCCTCGTTAAGGGCTCCTACGCGTGTTCAATACTACACCCCCGAAACCCTCCCCATGTACTTGAAAAAATGAAAGTGGGCACCGTGCCATCTTCCGAACGAATCGGAGGGTTAGCTCGATGCCCACTTTTCAAACATTGACTTCTTATCGGGATGGATTGCGCTGAGGGTCCATGGGCCACCGGCGCGCCACTGCGACAGGAAATCCAGGGCGGATCGGTTGTTTGGCTGAGGCTCCGAATTTGTACCATGAAAAGCGACGGTGTTCTGATGCAGCATTGGTATTGCCCTCCTCGGCTGCAGCTAGCGAATTTCGCTATGGGAAGTTATCCACTGAATGACATCCGCTCGCGCGTACAGAACCCGTGAGGATTTCGAATCACTTAGTTTTCGGAAGGGAGGGCCCATGCGCCGATGTCGCCAGTATTCTAGAGTCTTGGCGGGAACACAGCCTGTGCGAAGGCTTGCGTGACTCCAGTAAACTCCTGTGCGCTCATCGCGCGCTCCTTTTTGCGAGTAGTAGAGATCACGTGAGCGATTTGCTCCTGCGGCCCCCACCATTGGCTGATCGCCTTGTCATTCCTCCTTTCCTCAATGCGGTCAGCTGGCGAAGCGATTGCGCACCGGATCAAAGCCATGCCTTTGGCTAAGCTTTGATCATTTCCGACTGTACCCCGAATGTTTTGGAAGCAAGCCCCTAGGGGGTGGGCAGCTGGGCCCAAAGAATTAGGGAAGTTCCTGCGAGGGTTGGGCTCGAAGAAGTAAAGGAAAACTGAGGAGCGAGAGCACACCCCCGAAAGACCCCGGTCAACCCTGAAAACTCCCGGTTCAGAAAAACGTTTGGAACACCGTGACCTCAGTGGTTGTAGAGCTGTTTCAATCGCCCCCATGTGGTCGGCATAGCGGGGGTGACATCCGCACAAGGCCCCAGTGAGGGATTGCATCCATCTGTATCGTTCCCGATGGCTCCTCCGCCCATAGACACCCACCCGGCCCGGGTCACATTCACCACCTCCTCCTCGGCGCCTTCGCAGTTTGCCACCTTGACCAATCCCGTCGCCGGATACCCCACGATCGAAATGACGGCGGGAGCATAGGCGGTGGCCACGAAATATCCTGCCACTCCAAGATGGAAGCGCTGGCAGGACGTCCAGGTGATGGTGTTTCCCGTTCCTGATGCCGGCCATTCATCGCCTAAAAATTCGAGATCCGCGCAGAGGTGCCAGGATTCCAGGACCAGAGCCGGGTTCTCTTGAGCTTGAGTGTATGTGATTCCCATCTGGCAACCGATCAGGCCGGGTGCGTATAGCGATGAGGGGACTGGCGTTCCCAACAGATACACGAAGTAACTGGCGCCTTCCGGGCGCGCTTGAGCCGAAGTGACGACGTCGGCGGTCGTCCGGGGAGCGGAGCTGCAAGCTTGCTGTGGACTCACCGGATTGCCGATGTGCAGGAGCAACATGGCGGGCTCCGGGGGCGGCGGAGGAGGAGGTGGCGGAGGTGGTGGCGGAGCCGGCGGAGGCGGCGGAGTCGTCGCTCGGTCTCCGGTACAGGGGTTATAGCCCCCTTCGGTGCCGGAATTACTGAACCTCGCCATGCCGATTGCGGTCTCGGAAAGAGGTATCACGGCGTTGGCGCAAGACCAGATCTCCAGCTCACCCCCCTGAGTGTTATTGGGAGTGAGTTTCAAGAAGCCCTCGGCTTGAGGAACGACGTAGAAGACTCCTGCTATGGCATGAGCACCTTCGCTCTCGTATCCGGATATCGGATCAACCGAGCACGTTCCCCAGGTGACCCGGTTACCACCTCCGGATTTCGGCCAGTCTCCGTTCGGGCCCGCGGTGGGAAATTCCAAACCGTTGGCGCACGATTGCCATTGAAACATAGCGAGGTTGGAGTATTCGATGCCACACGAGATGGCACGGACACCTTCCGCAGGATCGACGTGACTGGCGACGAGATACACGTGGTAACCGACCTGGACCCCTCCGCCATGACTGAACTGCGAGCAGGGAGTGGTCTTGGGCGCCGCGTCGCAGGGAGATTCGGCTACTTCCTGGACGTGCAGTGCAAACTTGGGTCCCGTGAAGAGGCGATAGGGATTGGATTCGCAGATCAACTGACCGTTGGCTTGTACCCGCAAGCGCACCTGGGCTTCTCCCAGGATTCCATCGGCGAAGGCGACTACGGCACGACCGTCGGGGTCGGAAAGCGCGGAGGCGATCGTACTCTGGCCCGGTGCCAATGCCCCGCTTTCGACCACGAGTGCGACCTCTACGTGTGCTTCGGAAACAGGACCGAGATCGCCCGCCACGATGATCTCGAGGATCACCGGCATCCGGACAGAAGGCAACGTCTCAGGGAAGTTGCAAGTGGATGCGGAGTAGTCCTTGGCAACGGCTATTGCCGCGATCGTTGCCCCAAAGATCACCGCTAGGACCGATGATGTGAATGGTCCCCGGTGTCGAGAGAGAATAGACATGTTGCCTCCGGCAAAGCCCGTCTAATTAAGAGTCTATATCACTTTAGGACGGAATCGAGGCTCGAATTACGGATCGCAGCCGACCTTCAGGGTCGGGAACCATAGCGGGTTGCGGCATCAAGCGCCCACATCATCTGTGCCCGCAGTGGTTATACTGCTTCCCCTCGAAGATTCCCAGGGGACCCCGGGCCGACAGGTTAGAAATATCCGGAGCGGAGGCAAGCACATGGTGCGCCGTTGGTTTGTGGCATTGGGAGTTCTGGGAGCGATCGTTCTTCCTTCCTTGGGTGAGGCGCAGTCACCCGACACGAGCGATGCGGAAGCCCGCCAGCTCGTCCTCGAGAACAAACCCTGGAAGGGCGACTTCGATGGGATGATGGAACGGCGGATCATACGCGTCCTCGCTCCCTACAGCCGCACGCTCTTCTTCACCGACAAGGGACGCCAGCGCGGAATGACCGCGGAACTGGCCCACGATTTCGAACAGTACATCAACAAAAAATACAAGAAGCAGCTTCAGAAGCGCCCGATTACGGTCGTCATCATTCCCACGACCCGGGACAAGCTTATGTCCATGATCGTCGACGGCCTGGGGGACATTTCGGCTGGCAATCTGACCGTGACGCCCGATCGGGAGAAGGTGGTGGACTTCGTCGCTCCCACTGACCGGCCTCCGGTGCGCGAGCTGCTTATCACCGGCCCGAGTTCGCCGGTGGTGGGCACGCTGGATGACCTTTCGGGGAAGACGGTGTCCGTCCGACCCTCGTCCAGTTATCACGAGAGCCTGATCGACCTCAGTGCGAAGCTGGCTCGGGCGGGCAAACCACCGGTCACGATCAGTCTCCTCCCGGATGCCCTTGAGGACGAAGACGCACTCGAGATGCTGAATGCGGGCATCCTCCAACTCGTGGTCGTGGATGACTGGGTGGCGAAGTTGTGGGCGAAGGTTCTGCCAAAGATCAGGGTTCGCGATGACATCGTGCTTCGGGCCGAAGGCTACACCGGTTGGGCCATCCGCAAGGACAGCCCGCTGCTCAAGGAGACCCTCAACGGTTTTTATGTGACCGTGGTCAAGAAGCAAGGCCTTATCAATTACCGTTTGGCGACCTACCACAAGCGCGTTAAGCAGATTGCCAACAACACCGGCGGGCGGGACCGGGAGCGTTTCGAAAAGACGCTCGCCCTGTTCGAGAAATACGGCAAGAAGTACGACTTCGACCCGCTCATGCTGGTGGCCCAGGGCTACCAGGAGTCACGCCTCGACCAGAACGCCAAGAGCCACGTCGGCGCCATCGGGGTCATGCAGATCATGCCCGCCACGGGGGCCGAGCTCAGGGTCGGGGATATTCACCAGCTCGAGCCGAATATCCACGGCGGCGCGAAGTACATGGATCAGCTCATGACCACGTACTTCCCCGATGCGCACTTCTCGGAATCTGCCCGGCCGTTGTTCGCGTTCGCAAGCTATAACTGCGGCCCGGGCAATATCTCCCGGATGCGCAAGACGGCGGAGAAGAGGGGATTGGACCCGAACGAGTGGTTCAACAACGTCGAGCTGGTGGTGGCGGAAAAGATCGGGATGGAGACGACGACTTACGTCCGAAACATTTTCAAGTATTACGTCGCTTACAAAATAATGCTCGAAGCCCAGGAAGCGCAGCGCAAGGCGCGGGAGAGCGTCACGCCAGGTAAACCGGGGAACGACTGATCAAAAATGAAGTGGGCACCGCATCCCGCAATTCCGAACGTATCGGAGGCTAGGACGCGGCGCCCACGTTCAAAAGCGTAAGCGACTACGTTAGTCGATGTGCACGTCGGTGTGCGCGGTTGAGTCGCTCCGGTTGTGCATAGCCAAACCAATGATCAACGCGGCCACGAGAATCACGCCGCCCCACAGAAGGATGCGGTTCGTGTTGCTGTCCGTGGGTGCCGCGAGATCGGTGTCCGTCGTCGTCCGATCAATGGTCGTGTTCGTTTCCGTGTCCTTGATCACGGTCGTGGAATCCGCATGGGCTGCCGGAACAACGAGCGTGGCCATGGGAAGCGCGAAACAAAGCGTCATGACCGCGAGAAGAATAAGGCGTTTCATTTATATCCTCCGATTGATTTTTCGAACTCTAAATCATCCCATCCATCTATGAACCAATACTCGCGAAACGGATCCGGCTTCCGGATGGGGTCGTAAATAAAGCGTAAAACTCCACCCGATTGTGTCTTAGGAGCTTGCGGCCACCCGGAGGGCCCCGAATGGCTCCAAACCGCTTTTTTTCGCGTCCAGCGGACCTGGGGAATACACCGATACGGGGCTGGATAGTGCGGTCCATTCGCGCCTGGAGACCCTTGTTTTTTTGGCGGGCCCGTCCTAATTTCCCGGCCCCGGCCGGGCGTTTTTCCAGGGGGAGAACCCCCGGGCGGGCGGAACGCGATTTCCGCCCAAAATACTTCCGTGGACTTAGGCGCGGGGGTGTGTACCCTTTATGGACTTCAAATTGACTCCGTGGCTCGGGAGGTAGAGAGCAATGTGGCAGTGCGATAACTGTGGCTACACCGACGAAGACGGCACCACGTTCGAAGAGGAAACCGAAGAAGGGATGGAGGAGCCCGTCCGCTATTGCCCGGAATGCGGCAGCGACGAAGTGTTTCTCGTCGACGACGAGGAGGAAGATGCCCTCGACGAAGAGGAGGAACCGGCTCGGGTGGAGGAGGTGGGGGACTGGGAAGAAGCCGACGATGCCAATGCCTCCGAGGACTGGTAGGCCGGCGGTCTTGTAGGGTTCCGATCTCCTTGGTATTCTCGCTGACCCTTTGGCATGTGGGCGATTAGCTCAGCTGGTTAGAGTGCTTGCTTGACATGCAAGAGGTCAGTGGTTCGAGTCCACTATCGCCCACCATTCTAAAAACATGCCCAAGCTGATTGTTCGAGAAACCCCGACCGTTCGAGACGCCCCGAGCCAGAATGGCCGGCGCGAGCTGGAGCTGCCGCAAGGCGCAACCTACCTCGACGCCGTGCGCGCCCTCGGCCGTTTGCCCGAGGTGTTCGCCGTGCTCGAGAACGGCAACTTGAAGGGTCTTTACGAGCCGGCGGAAGATGGCGCGGAAATCACCCTGGTCGATTTCCATTCCGAGCTCGGCCGCGACCTCTACCGGCACTCCAGCGCCCACATCATGGCCTCGGCGGTGAACGAGCTCTACCCGCAGGTGAAGTACGCCATCGGCCCCGCCATCGAAGACGGCTTCTTCTACGATTTCGAGACCGACCGTCCGTTCACCGAAGAGGATCTCCACGCCATCGAAGACAAGATGCACGAGATCGTGAACCGGGACGTTCCGTTCAAGAAGACCTGGGTGACCAAGGACCAGGCCATCGAAGACTTCAAGAAGCGTGGGGACAAGTACAAGGTCGAGATCCTGGAAGGGATCAAGGACGACAAGGTCACTATCTTTCAGCACGGCGGGTTCGTAGACCTCTGCACGGGGCCGCACCTTCCGTCCACGGGGCGGCTGCGCGCGTTCAAGTTGCTTTCCGTTGCCGGTTCCTACTGGCGAGGGGACCAGAATCGCGATCGGCTGCAGCGTATTTACGGCACCTCCTGGAACAGCGAGGAGGAGCTCGCCGCGTACTTGAACCGGCTCGAGGAAGCCAAGAAACGTGACCACCGCCGGATCGGGAAGGATCTGGATTTGTTCTCCCTGCAAGAGGACGTGGGCGGCGGACTTGTATTCTGGCATCCCAAAGGCGCCCGCGTGCGCACCGTCATCGAGGATTTCTGGCGCAAGCGCCATCTCGAAAGCGGGTACGAGATCGTTTACACACCGCACGTCGGGCGTTCGACGTTGTGGACCACCTCGGGGCATCTCGATTTCTTCCACGATTCCATGTATCCGCCCATGGAGATGGATGAGACCGAGTACTACGTGAAACCGATGAACTGTCCGTTTCACATCAAGATTTACAAGTCGGACCTGCGGTCCTATCGCGAGCTGCCGCTTCGGTGGGCGGAGTTGGGGACGGTGTATCGCTACGAGATGCCCGGTGTCCTGCATGGATTGTTGCGCGTGCGTGGGTTCACCCAAGACGACGCGCACCTTTTCGTGCGTCCGGATCAAATGGAGGCCGAGGTCGAGCGCACGCTCGAGTTCTGCCTCGATATCCTGCGCGCATTCGGGTTCACGGAGTTCGACGTCTTCCTCTCCACCCGTCCTGAAAAAGCGGTGGGAAAACCGGAAGACTGGCAGGCGGCGACGGAATCCCTGCGCCAGGCGCTCGAGAAGAGCGGCCTACGGTTCGAGGTCGATGAAGGCGGGGGCGCGTTCTACGGCCCCAAGATCGACATCAAGATCAAGGATGCGATCGGCCGGTCCTGGCAGTGCAGCACCATTCAGTTCGATTTCAACGAGCCGGAACGGTTCGACATGGAATTCATCGGGGAGGACGGTCGCGCGCATCGCCCCTACATGATTCACCGCGCGCTACTGGGATCCATCGAACGATTTTTTGGCGTTCTGATCGAGCATTACGCCGGCGACTTTCCGCTCTGGCTGGCCCCGGTTCAGGCGAAGCTTCTCCCGATCAGCAAGGACAACGTCGAGTACGCCCGCCGGGTTCGGGACACGCTGGCCAAGGATGGGCTCCGGATCGAGATCGACGAGCGGAACGAGAAAATAGGGGCCAAGATCCGGGATGCGGAGCTTCAAAAGGTGCCCTACATGCTCGTGGTGGGCCGCCGGGACGAAGCGGGGGAAACGGTGTCGGTTCGCCGCCGGGGGCAGGGGGATCTGGGGGCATTGACGGTGGGGGCCTTCCGGGAGAAAGTACTTGCCGAAGTGAGCGCCCATCAATAAGATTGCCGGCCATTCGCCAAGTGGAAGCTTTGCTTCCCACCCGACCGCCCTTGCGGCTCCTCGGGTTCCCCATCGGGGGGCGCGCACCGCCGGACTCTGTCCGCGTGCGTCGTGGGACGCGGCACTCCCTTGGGGCGCCGCTTTTTTTATGAGCGAAAGGAGCTCAGGATAAACAAGAAAGAAGAAGTGGTCCGGGTCAATGAGCGGATTCGCATCCCCAACATTCGTGTGGTGGATGACGAGGGCAACCAGCTGGGAATCATGTCGTCACGCGACGCCTTGACCCTGGCTCGGGAACGGGGCCTGGATCTCGTGGAAGTGTCGCCGTTGGCCTCGCCGCCCGTGTGCCGGATCATGGATTACGGCAAGTTCAAGTACGAGGCCTCCAAGCGGGCGAACAAGGACAAGAAGAAACAGCACCGCGTTCAGGTCAAGGAAATCAAGTTCAAGGTCAAGATCGATGACCATGACTTCGAGTTCAAAGTGTCCAACGCGAAGAAGTTTCTCATCGGGAACAATCGGGTGAAGTTCACGGTGAGCTTTCGCGGACGCGAAATCTCGCACCCCGAGCTGGGACGCGAGATTCTGAACAAGGCGGCCAAGGAAGTCGAGGACGTGGGCCTGATCGAGAGCCATCCGCGCCTCGACGGGTTCTCGATGACGATGTACGTCGTGCCACGGAAGGATCGCGTGCACACGAAATCGGAAAAGGACGACGGCGCGTCCGGCTGATTGTCTCTGGCCGCCGAGAACGAGGAGATCGGGATGCCTAAGATGAAAACGAACCGAGCCGCGGCGAAGCGGTTCAAGAGAACGGCCTCGGGCGGCCTCAAGCGTGGCAAGGCGTATCACTCCCACATCCTCACCAAGAAGACGCGCAAGCGGAAGCGCAACCTGCGCGGGACCGATATGGTGAGCGACGCCGACCTGAAGAAGACCAAGAAGATCCTGCCCTACGGCGCCTAGGCGCCCGTCCCCGACCTCGCGCGGGGAATGATTCACCGAGGAGGAAACGATGCCACGCGCACGTGGAGTCGTGCCGGGACGCGCCCGGCGCAAAGCAGTTTTGTCCGCCGCCCGAGGCAACTTCGGCGGCCGGAGTCGTCTTTTCAAATCCGCCAAGGAAACAGTCCTGCGGGGACTGCAGTACGCCTACGAGCATCGGCGGCGGAAGAAGCGCGATTTCCGTCAACTCTGGATCACTCGCATCAATGCAGCGGCGCGCGAAAACGGTCTCTCCTATAGCGTGTTCATCAGTGGATTGCGCAAAGCCAACGTGGATATCGATCGCAAGCTCCTGGCCGAACTGGCGGTCCGCGACGCGGAAGCCTTCAAGCAGCTGGCCACGGTGGCCAAGGAGGCGGCGGAAAGGTAGGCGTCGGTGACGCTCAAAAACGACGTCCTCGATGAAATCGCGCGCATCCGCGAAACCGGGTTGCGCGAGATCGAGGAGGCCACTGACGCCACCGCCCTCGAAGCGGCGCGCATCCGCCATCTGGCCCGCAAAGCGCCCTTGTCCCAGATCCTGCGCGGACTGGGGGAGCTCGATCCCGCCGAGCGGATACGGATCGGGCAGGCGGCCAACACGACCCGGCGCGCGCTCGAAGACGCCCTCACCCAGCGCGAGGCCGATTTCGGCCCACGCGTGCCCACGGCGGGCGTGGACCCCACCCAGCCCGGGCTTCGCCCCGTTCGCGGCCATGCCCACGTCCTCACCCAGACCGAAGATCGCATCCTGTCCATTTTTCGGGGCATGGGGTTCTCGGTCGCCCGAAGCCGCGACGTTGAGGACGATTACCACAACTTCGAAGCCCTCAACATTCCCAAGGGTCACCCGGCCCGCGACATGCAAGACACGTTCTTCATGTCCGAAAACATCGTGCTGCGCACGCACACGTCGCCGGGACAGATTCGGGTCATGAAAGGCACGCCGCCACCGGTGCGCATGGTGTTCCCCGGGCGCGTGTACCGCCGGGAAACCGAGGACGCATCTCATTTGAGCGAGTTCCATCAGGTCGAGGTCCTGTACGTGGACCACGGCGTCACCATGAAGGACTTGAAGGGAACGCTGGCCTACTTCGCGCGCTCCCTGTTCGGCAGTGACCTGGACGTTCGCTTTCGCCCTTCGTACTTCCCGTTCGTCGAGCCGGGGGCGGAGATGGATATCGAGTGCTTCCAGTGCCGCAAACGTGGTTGCCGCATTTGCAAACAATCGGGCTGGATCGAGATCCTCGGCTCGGGGATGGTGCATCCCCAAGTGCTGCGTGAGGTGGGCTACGACCCCGAAACGGTTACCGGCTATGCCGCGGGCATGGGCGTGGAACGCATTGCCATGCTCCGCCATGGCATTCCTGACATCCGTCTCTTCTACGAAAACGATCTTCGGTTCCTGACTCAGTTCTAAAGAGGGCTCCGTGCGCTTCAGTCTGGAATGGCTCCGCCGCTACGTTGATGTGAACGACCCGCCGCGCCGGCTCGCCGAGCGCCTCACCCTGGCCGGATTGCCGGTCGATCAGGTCGAGGCTCCGGCCACCATTCCCTCCACGGTCGTGGTGGCGAAGATTCTCGAATCGCACCCGCATCCGAACGCGGACCGGTTGAGCGTGTGCCGCGTCGACGCGGGACAGGGCGAGCTCACGATCGTGTGTGGCGCGCCCAATGCGCGCGCGGGCCTCTACAGCCCGTTGGCGATGATCGGGACGGCGCTTCCCAACGGCATGACGGTGAAGGAAGCCAAAATCCGCGGCGAGAAGAGCCAGGGCATGCTTTGCGCCGAGGACGAGCTGGGTCTGGGACCGGATCACGACGGCATCATCGAACTCGAACCGGCGACCCCTGGCACGCCGGTTGCCGAGATCCTGGGCACAGGCGACACCTTTTTCGAAGTGGACGTTCCGTCCAATCGCGGAGACTGCCTAAGCCACATCGGCCTCGCTCGCGAGATCGCCGCGTTGACCGGGCGCGCCTTGCGGCTTCCGACGTTCAAGGTCACGCCGGGCGGAACCCCCATATGCTCGGCGTTTCAAGTCACGGTGGAAAACCCGGACGATTGCCCGCGCTTCACCGCGCACCTCATTCGGGACGTGACGATCGGCCCCTCACCCGAGTGGCTCGTACGCGCTCTGGAATCGGTGGGGCAGCGAAGCATCAACAACGTCGTCGATGTCTCGAATTTCGTCCTCCTCGAGACAGGACAACCCTCGCATGCGTTCGATTTGGATCGCATCGGCACGGGGCGCCTCCACGTGCGGCTAGCCCGGGCGGGGGAGCGACTTACCACCTTGGATGACGTACCGCGGGAGCTCACTCCCGAGGTTCTCCTCATTACCGACGGCGAGCGTCCGATTGCCGCCGCCGGTGTCATGGGCGGCGCGGATACCGAAGTCCACGACGGAACGAAGAACATCCTGCTCGAAGTGGCGTGCTTCAAGCCGGAACGCATCCTGCGCGCGTCGCGGCGCTTGCGTCTGGAGACGGATGCTGCGCTCCGCTTCCGCCGGGGCGTGGATCCGGTAGGGCTGGCCGGGGCGGCGGAGCGCGCGGTCTCGCTGCTCGCGGAGATCTCGGGCGGGACGGTGGCGCCGGGAATGATCGACGTCGTCGATCCCGCAATCCTCCAGCCTCGCCGCGTGCGTATGCGGCCCGCCCGGGTGAACGTGCTTCTGGGGGAAGACTTGTCCGCCGAGGACATCGAGACGCAGTTGAGCGCGTTTGGCTTTCAGATTCCGTCCAGAAAGGACAGTGTCTGGGAGGTCGGCGTGCCCTCGTGGCGGCGGGATGTCATCGAGGAAGTTGATTTGATCGAAGACGTCGCGCGCCATCGGGGTTACGACGCGATCGGAGAGCGCCTCTACAACGGGAGCGGCACGAGCGCCCCCATCCAGCCCGAAGAACGTTCGCGAGACGTCGCGCGCCAGATCCTGCGCGGGTTCGGTTTCGAAGAAGTCGTCACGCGAAATCTCACCGAAGCCGCCCAGGCGGTACGCGCGGGTCTGGATGAGGGCGCGGTGAACGAAAGCTTCGTGCGCCTCCTGGATCCGCCAACGCGGGCGGAAGAGGGCATGCGCGTCACCATGATTCCCGAGCTTCTGTCGGTGGTCGCCCGGAATTTGCGTCATGGACAGACAGATGTGCACGTGTTTGAACTCGGAAAAACGTTTCATGAACGGAGGGCGGTGGCCAAGGACGTGGGGCTCTTTCGTGACCCCTCTGCGGAGACGGAACTTCCCGTGGAATTGACCTGGCTCGCCTTGGCTTCGACGGGGGGCGATGTCCCGCCGTCCTTGGAACGCGTCACGCGTCCCGGGGGGTTCGTCGGGTTCAAAGGGGCGATCGAAGGCCTGCTCCACGCCCGTCAGGTTGACGCTCCTAAGTGGCGTTTTTATAATGGACTGCGTTTGGTACCGGAAGGAGCACTCGAAGTGCTGGCCGGCGCGGTGAGCCTGGGATTCGCCTGGGAGGTATCCCCGGCGGTGCGGGACGGATGGGATATCCCCCGGCCGGTGTACGTGGCACAGCTCAGACTCGATCTCCTTCCGGAAGAGAATGGAAAACCGGCGCAATACCGTGAACCGTCGCGATTCCCGGCCGTGCGCCGCGATCTAGCGCTCGTGGCTCCCGAAGGAACGCACGATGCCGAGGTCAAGGCGTGGATGACTGCCCAAGCCGGCGCATCGCTCGTCTCGATCGAGCTCTTTGATGAATACCGCGGCAAACACATCCCGGCGGGACGGGTCGGGTTGGGGTACAGCTTGACGTTCCGGGCCATGGACCGGACGCTCGAGGAAAAAGAAGTGGACGCCGCGATTGGACGCATCGTGAGCGCGCTGGCCGAACGGGGCATCACGCGTCGCGAGGGTTGATCGACAGGGGGTTCTGACGACCCTAGGAGACTGCTTCATGCCGAGATCCGTCAACGAAACGACGCTGACCATACGCGGTTCCACCATCCAGCTCCGCACGGACATGGATGACACGGATCTGGCCAAGCTCGCCGGATACGTGGATCAGAAAATACGTGAGATGGACCCCAAAGGAACGTTGCCGCAGAACAAGGTTGCGCTCCTGGCCTCGCTCAGCATTGCCAGTGAGCTGCTGGAAGAAAAGCAACGTTCGCGGCGAGACCGTGAAGATCTCGCGCGACGGCTGCAACATTTGCACGAAATGCTGGACGAGGCACTGGGCGGGGGTTAACATTCTTAGGTAGAGGAACCGAGACAGGTTCCTTCAAGGTTTGAAGATTCCCTGCCTTGGCCGTGATGGTCTCTGGTTTTTTGAGCCAACACCTAAACCGAGGGAGTCCGAAGACCGGACCGAGTGATATCCGCTTCGCGCGGAAACGCAAGCTCCGGAATAGGATACCCACCTCATCGTTTAGGTTCAAAAACCCATTCCACACGGTCTCCGGTGGGGAATTTTCTTTTGGTGAATGCTCTCAGGGAGGGGATGATGGCGGCGCGATTGATGGACGGAAAAGTCCGCTCGGCCGAGGTGCTGCGCGATGTTGCAGAGCGCGTGCGGGGGCTGGTCGGACGAGGTATAGAGCCCAAGCTGGCGCTCATGCGCATCGGGGAAGATCCGAGCTCGATCATTTACCTGCGCAAGAAAGCAGAGGCCTGCGCCGAAGTGGGCGTGACGTCGCGCAATATCGTGTTGCCGGGGGACGCGGACCCGGACCGCGCTCGGGCTCTGCTTCGCGAACTGAACGCTGATCCGTCCGTCCACGGTGTGCTGCTTCAACTCCCGCTTCCATCAGGATTCGACGCGACAGAACTCATCGATCTCATCGATCCGAATAAGGACGTGGACGGATTTCATCCCATGAGCGTAGGGCGACTCGTGCGTGGCGAGCCGACGTTCGTTTCCTGTACGCCCTTGGGCATCTTGTATCTCCTCCGTCGCGAAGGCGTTGACCTTCGGGGCAAGATCGTGGCGATTCTCGGCCGCTCGAACGTGGTCGGACGTCCGCTCGCCAATCTCTTGAGTCAGAAAGGCGAGGGGCTCGATGCGACCGTGATCATGCTCCACACGCGCAGCGTTCATCCCGAGGTACTGATGCGGCAGGCGGACGTAGTGGTGGCGGCGGCCGGCGCTCCCGGTGTGGTGACGCGCGACATGATCAAACCGGGGGCGGTGGTGGTGGACGTCGGCGTGCACCGCATTCCGAACCCCGATGTGCCGGGAAGATTTAAGCTGGTCGGCGATGTAGCGCCGGACGTGGCAGAGGTCGCCGGTTTGCTCACTCCTGTGCCCGGTGGCGTCGGCCCCATGACCGTGGCCATGCTGCTTCGTAACACGGTGGACGCTGCCTCGGGCCACCGCACCCGTCCGATCACCGCTCAGGGTTGATCGGACGTGAGCGAGCAAGTTCCGATTTACACCGTTTCCGAGATCACGAGCGCAGTCCGGCGAACGCTCGAAGCGGGGTACGGCCGGGTGCGAATCCGGGGCGAGATTTCGAATCTGCGGCTCACCCCTTCAGGGCATCGCTACTTCGTTCTCAAGGATGAACTGGCCCAGCTTCGCGCGGTGTTCTTCCGTGGCGATGCGTTGAGCCTGCGTTTCGCTCCCGCAGATGGGCTCGAAGTCGAAGCGATCGGCGACGTCACCGTCTACGAAACGCGTGGCGAGCTGCAGCTCGTCGTGCGCCGCCTGGCCCCCTCGGGGGTCGGCGCGCTCTTGATGAGCCTGGAAGCGCTCAAGAAACGGCTGGCTGCGGACGGCCTCTTCGATCCAGCTCGCAAGCGTTCGTTGCCGTCTTACCCGCGTACGATCGGCGTGGTGACTTCGCCCACCGGCGTGGCCATTCGCGATATCCTCAAGGTGCTCACGCGCCGCTGGCCGGTCGCCGACGTGGTGTTGCATCCCGTGCCGGTGCAAGGCGACGGCGCGGCAGACGAGATCGCACGCGCCTTGTTTCGCTTGAACCGATGGGGCCAGGCCGACGTGATCATCGTGGGGCGGGGAGGAGGCAGTCTGGAAGACCTTTGGGCGTTCAATGAGGAAGTCGTCGTCCGCGCGGTTGCGTCGAGCCACATCCCCGTGATCTCCGCAGTGGGCCACGAAACCGACGTCACCCTGTGCGACCTGGCCGCGGACGTGCGCGCACCTACCCCGTCCGCCGCCGCCGAAGTGGCGGTTCCGAACATTCGCGATCTCGAGCGGCGCATGCAAACGCTGGGGGTCTTGCTCGATCGGCGTATTCAGGAGGTGGTGGTCCGGCGGCGTGCGGTGCTGGCGCGTTTGGCGCGCGCGTATGGATTTCGGCGCCCGGAACGATTTCTGGAGCGGCGGGCGGAACAAATCGATGATGCTGCGGAACGTCTCGCCGGAGCGATCGAAGATCGCCTCGAGCAGATCCGCCGAAGCGTCGACGATCAGGCTCGCCGGCTCGTCGCGCATCATCCCGAACGCCATTTGGAACGCGCGCGGGAGCGGTTAGTGAGTTCGGCGGAACGCCTGCGGGTGAGCGCACGGGGGGAAGGCCGGCGGCGCCGGGAACGACTCGTGCCCTTATCGCGGGCCCTGCGGGCCCTGGATCCCACGCAAGTGCTTCGCCGTGGCTACTGTCTTGCCCGGGATCCGCGCACGGGACATCTCGTCCTTCGTGCGGCAGGGATCGATGCCGGCGCACCGATCGTGATCCAGTTTCTGGAAGATCGCTTGCACACGCGAGCGGAGCGCACCGAAGCCGGCGGACCGGTGACCCCGTCCGCGCCCGGAGAGGAAGAACGGGGATGACGCCCAAGGATAATGATCGTTCCGGCCAGGGCGGAACGAATGACGCACTGAGTTTCGAGCAGGCGCTGGAGCGGCTCGAGGCGCTCGTGGAAAAGCTCGAGGAAGGCGCGATTCCGCTCGAAGAGAGTCTGGCCGCCTATGTCGAGGGTACCCGGTTGGTCCGGCATTGTCTGGCTTGCCTGGAGCGCGCCGAAACGGTCATCCGGGAGCTCACCGAGACCTCGGAAGGACTCGAGCTTCGCGCCTCATCGCTGGCCCGTCACGTCGAGGAGAACGATGCGGAAGAGGACGACGAGGAGGACGACGACGGATCGGGACGGTGATCCGGCGGCCGTGTTCGAACGATTCTTGTCGGATGCGACGCGACGCGTGGATGCGGCGCTTGACCGGCACTTGCCCCGTGAAAAAAAGCGGCCGCCGCTCATCCACCGCGCCATGCGCTACACCGCGTTGGCGGAAGGCAAGCGCTTGCGTCCCGCGCTCGTGCTCTTGGCCTACGAGGCCTCGGGGGGAAAGGGCAAGGCGGCGGACGATGTCGCGGCGGCGGTGGAGATGGTGCACGCGTTCTCGCTCATTCACGACGATCTTCCGGCCATGGACGACGACATGATGCGGCGGGGGAAGCCCTCCAATCACGTCGTGTTCGGTGAGGGAGTGGCCATTCTGGCTGGCGACGGCTTGCTCACCCTCGCGTTTCAAACCCTGGCCGGCACGCGGCGCGCGTTTGGTGCGGACACGGTGACGCGTTTCATCGACGAGCTTTGTCGCGCCACCGGACCCGAGGGTGTGATCGGAGGTCAGGTGCTTGACCTCGCTTCGGAAGGTAAAAAGGTGCCGTTTTCCGTCGTGGAATACATTCACCGCCATAAGACGGCCAAACTCTTCATGGCCTCGTTGCGATTGGGGGGCATGGCGGCCGGTGCGAAACCCGCGCGATTGGCGCGGCTGGAGCGATACGGTCAAGACCTTGGCACGGCGTTTCAAATTGTGGACGACATCCTGGGCGCAGTAGGGTCCTTTCGCGAGCTGGGCCGTGATCCGGGCCGGGACCTGGAACGCGGCAAAGTCACGTATCCTTCCGTGATGGGTATCGAGGCCGCGCATCGTGCGGTGGACCGGTTGCTGTCGCGCGCGGATCGCGAAGCGCACGGGTTTGGAACCTACGCAACCCGGTTTCGTGGAGCGCTGGCGCTCTTGGATCGCCGCCGGCGTGACGGGGATGGGCGGCTGGTTGGCGTGACGGCCGCGACATGACGGATTTCATGGCCTCCGCCCCGTATCTCATCGCCTTGAGCTCCGGGTTTCTGGCGCAAATCGCGAAGTTCCTCGCCTATTGGGTGCGGCACCGGAAGATCAATTTCACCCAGCTCGTGGCTACGGGGGGTATGCCGAGTTCTCACTCCGCGAGCGTGGCCGCGCTCTCGACCTCGGTCGCATTTCGGGCCGGTACCCAATCGACGGTATTCGCGGTCACCGTCTTTTTCAGCCTCGTCATCATGTACGATGCGGCCGGATTGCGGCGCGCGGCCGGTATCCAGGCTCGGGTGCTGAATCGTATTCTCGAGGACCATTACGCACACCGGGAAGGGCACTTGCCCGAACGGCTGCAAGAGCTTCTGGGACACACCCCCTTCGAGGTTCTGGTCGGCGCGATCGTGGGAGTCGTGTATGGGTCGATCTGGTACCTGTAGGATTGTCGGAACATGAGCGCTCCGCGTTCGGTCTACATCTTCGCCAACGTTCGTAAGCCCGGCGCACCGGATGCGGCCCGGCGCGTGCTCACCCGCATGGAAGACGCGGGCATCACCGTCCTCATGGACAACGATCTGGCTCGCGCCCTTGGGCGATCGGGCAGCGACGTTCCGGAATCTGATCTCATGATTTGCCTGGGTGGCGATGGGACGATGCTGGCCGCAGTGCGGCGCCTTCAAGGTCGGCCGACCCCCATCCTCGGCGTGAACCTGGGTGGGCTGGGATTTCTCACCGCGATCTCGTCCCAGGAGCTGGACCGGTGTGTGGACGTGGTGCAAAGCGGCGACTATCGGGTGGAAGAGCGCCATCTGCTCAAGGCCCGGATCGAAGGTGAGGACGACCTGGAGCTTCACGCCCTGAACGACATCGTGGTCGATGAGGGGACGTTTTCGCGTCGGGCGGTGGTGTTGCGCCTAAGCGTGGATGGCGCCTATCTGGGCACGTTCACCGCGGATGGTGTGATCGTCGCCACCGCGACAGGTTCCACCGCCTACTCGCTCTCGGCGGGCGGACCGATCGTGCATCCGGGTCTTCCCATCCTTCTCGTGACCCCGATCTGCGCCCACTCTTTGGCCGTGCGCCCGCTCGTCTTTCACGAAGAGGAAACGCTCGAGGTCGAGAACTTGCTTCCCGACGTGTCCCTCAAGGTGACTTCGGATGGGCAGGATGCGCATCGCGTGGGACCGGGGCGCATGATCCGCATCGGCCGCTCCGAACGCAAAGTGCATCTTGCCTTCGTGGGGAAGCGGCCGTTCTACGAAATTTTGCGCACGAAGCTCAATTGGGGCGGCATACCGAAGGACAGATGACGGGAACCGGCCCATGCTGAGCGAGCTTCGCATTACCCAACTCGCCGTGATCGAGAACCTCACCGCGCGGTTTCGGCCGGGGTTGAACGTGATCACAGGGGAAACGGGAGCGGGGAAGTCCCTCATCGTGAGCGCGATCGATCTGGCGCTGGGCGCTCGCGGCTCGGCGGACCTGGTGCGTCAAGGTGCCGAGGAAGCGGAAATCGTCGCGCGGTTTGACGTGCAACCGGGAACGCGGCTCGATCCGGATGCGGTGGAAGACGGGATGCTCGTGCTGCGGCGTGTGCTTGGCCGAGATGGCCGTTCCCGAGGCTACGTCAACGATCGCCCGGCCACGTTATCGCGCATGCGCGAGCTTGGGAAATGCCTGGCTGATCTCCATGGCCAGCACGAACAGCAAAATCTTCTCGATGAATCCACGCATCTCGACTATCTGGATCGAATCGCCGGGAACGGGCCGATGCTGGAACGCGTGGGCGAGGCCTACGAGACGTTGGTTGCCGCACGAGCGGCCCGCGATGCTTTCGTCGCCTCCGTGGAACGTGGGCAAGCCGAGCGCGAGTTTCTCCAGTTTCAGCTCGAAGAACTGGACCGGGCGGAACTTCAGGAGGGCGAACACAATGCCCTGACCGCGGAGCGGCACCGCGCCCTGCATGCCGGCCGGCTGGCCGAGCACGTGGCGACCGCGCTGGCTTCGACCTCGGAAGGGGATCCGGGCGCGGTGGCGTTACTGGCGCGCGCCTCACGTTCCCTGGCCCAAGGGGCTGCGCTGGACGGCAGCCTCGATGCGCTCATGCGCCAGCTGGACGAAACCCTGGTGGGGGTCGAAGACGTGGCGCGCGAGCTTCGACAGTACCTGGATCGCCTCGAAAACGATCCGGCGCGACTGGAGTGGATCGAGAATCGCCTCGAACTTTTGTCCCGACTCCTGCGCAAACATCATCGTGACGAGGCGGGGCTTCTGGAACGCAGAGAAGAGTTACGCGGGTTGCTGGCGGGAATGGAGGACGCTCCGGGGCGCCTGAAAGATCTCGAGGAGGACGTACGCGTTCGAGGCGAAGCGTTGCGAGCGTGTGCGGCGGAGCTCACCGCAGCCCGTAGCCGGGCCGCCGCTGATTTTTCTCGCCGGGTGACGCGGGAGCTCTCCGGTCTGGGGATGGCGGGCGCCCGGTTCAAGGTGGAGTTCCGTCCCCCGCGCTCCGGGGTCGAGCTTCCTGGCCTCCGGCATCCGGCCAATGCACGCGGCGCCGAGGAGGCCGTGTTCGTGCTCGCCGCCAACAAGGGCGAAAAAGACGGCGCACTGTCGAGCGCCGCCTCGGGCGGCGAGCTGTCCCGTACCATGCTTGCGCTCAAGAACGTGATGCAAAGCGCGGACCCGGTGCCGGTGGCCCTCTTCGACGAAGTCGACGCCGGGATCGGCGGGCTGGTTGCCGAAGCGGTAGGGGCGCGGTTGGCGGCCATTGCGGACAAGCGACAAGTGCTGGTCGTCACCCACTTGGCCGTGATCGCGGGACGTGCCGGTCATCATCTCCGGCTTACAAAATCCACGCGCCGCGATCGAACCTCGGTCGGCATTGAGACGCTGGAAGGAACGGCGCGCGAAGAAGAGCTGGCGCGCATGCTGGCTGGATCGGCGGGCGGGGATGCGGCCCGGAAAACAGCACGGGCATTGCTGGCCGACCGAGAACGCACATGACGCGGGGGACGGATCGGTTCAAAGCCATGGGCGGAGAGCCGGTGGCGCGCCTCTTCGTGCTCGACAACTACGATTCCTTCACTTTCAACCTCGTGCAGTACCTCTGCGAGCTGGGCGCGGAGGTGTTCGTGATGCGAAACGATGCCACCACACCGGAGGCCGTGAAGAACGAAGGCTACGACGGCATCGTTATCTCGCCGGGGCCCGGCGTTCCGATGGATGCCGGCATCAGCGAAGATCTCGTCCGCACCGTCTCCGGCCGGTTGCCGTTATTGGGCGTGTGTCTGGGGCATCAAGCACTCGGTGAAACGTTCGGTGCCCGTGTGGTGCGAGCGGATCGGTTGATGCACGGCAAGACGTCACCCATCGAGCACGACGGGCGCGACATTTTTCGCGGGTTACCCTCGCCCTTCACTGCGACGCGTTATCACTCCTTGCTGCTGGAACGAGCCAGTGTGCATGCGCCGCTCGAGATTTCGGCGTGGACAGTGGAGGGTAAGTCATGGCCGTCCGGCATCGGGAGCATCCCACGTGGGGGGTGCAGTTCCATCCCGAATCCATACTAACCCCTTCGGGAAAGACCCTGCTTGCCAATTTTCTCGAGCGCTGCGGGGCAACCCCACGTCGCGAAGCGGTGGAGCGCACATGACACCGGACGGGCTCACCGAAACGCTGCCGCGTTTGGCCAGAGGTGAGCGGCTCACGCGCGCGCAGGCTCGAGCGGCCATGGACGTGATCATGAGCGGCGCCGCCAAACCGGCCCAGATCGGCGCCTTTCTCATGGGCCTTCGCCAGCGCGGGGAAACCGCGGAGGAAATAGCCGGGGCGATCGATTCACTCCAAGCGCACGCCCGTACCGTTTCTGTGTCGCGCCGGCCGCTCATCGATACGTGCGGCACGGGGGGCGACGGCTGTGGGACGTTCAACATCTCCACTGCCGCCGCGTTCGTGGTCGCGGGGGCCGGCATCGCGGTGGCCAAACACGGTAATCGTTCCGTATCGAGCCGTTGCGGAAGCGCGGATGTGCTGGAAACACTCGGGGCGCGGATTGATTTGCCGCCCGAGGGCGCGGCGGCTTGCCTGGAAGACACCGGGATGGGCTTCTTTTTCGCCCCCGTGCACCACAGCGCGGTGCGGCACGCCGCGGAGGTGCGCCGCGAACTCGGCATTCGAACGCTGTTCAATTTGCTGGGACCCCTGGCCAACCCGGCCGGTGTCACACATCAACTCGTGGGCGTGTATGACGGCGCGCTGACCGAAACGGTGGCCCGCGTGCTCAAGCTGCTGGGGCGGGAAGGGGCCATGGTCGTGCACGGGGGAGGGGGCGAGGACGAGATTTCCCTCGGTGGACCGACGCGGGTGAGCGAGCTTCGGGGGGGAGAGGTGCGCACCTACAGCATTGGGCCCGAGGATTTCGGCGCCAAGACCGCGGAGCTTGAATTGTTGCAAGGCGACGATCCCACGGAAAACGCGGCGGTATTGCGGGCGGTACTGCGAGGCACCGAAGGCGCGCCTCTGGAAGCCGTCTGCGTAAACGCGGGCGCAGCACTGTTCGTGACCCAGGCGGCCCAGACCCCGGCCGAGGGCTATCAGGCCGCGCGCCAGTCGATTCAGAGTGGGGCCGCGGAACGCATGCTCGAACGATTCGTTGCCTTTACGCGGGGGTGGACGGAGTAATGGCCATCCCGGGGATTTTGGGAACCATCGTCGATCGAACCATGGCGGACGTGAAGGCGCGAAAGGCGCACGTTTCACGCCGCGAGCTGACCGATCGCGCCCGCCAGCGAAGCGGACGCCGAGCGAGATGGGACGCCGCGGTTAGACGAACGCCTAACGATCCAATTCGCTTCATCACCGAGATCAAGAAAGCGTCACCCTCGCGCGGCGTGCTGCGCGAGGACTTGGACGCCGCCGCGCTCGCATCCGCCTACAAAGAGAACGGTGCTTCGGCGATTTCGGTTGTTACCGAATCGCATTTCTTTCAGGGGAGCGACGCGTTCCTCGAAGAAGCGTTTCGCCATGCCGATGGGTTGCCCTTGCTGCGCAAGGATTTCCACATCCACGAACTGCAACTTCTGGAAGGCGCGGCCGGACACGCCAGCGCACTGCTCTTGATTGCCGCCGTTCTATCGCCGACGCAGCTCAAGGATTTTCTCGATGTTCTGGGGGCGTTCGGGCTCGGGCACCTGGTCGAGATCGCGAACCTGCGCGAGGCGGAGGTGGCGCTCAAGGCCGGGGCGAGCGTCATCGGCGTGAACAATCGCGACCTCATCACGTTCGAGGTCAATCCCGAGCGGACGCAAACCGTGCTGCCTTTGCTGCTTGAAGCCAAGGTGATCTCGATTGCCGAGAGCGGTATTCACAATCGCGAGACGGTGGAACGCTACGAGCGTTGGGGTCTGCACGCGCTCCTAGTGGGGGAAGCGCTCGTCGTGTCTCCCGATCCGGGGGCGAAGCTGAACCAGCTTCGTGGCGTAAAGGAGTAGGGAAGGGGTATTGATCGAGTGCGCCCCCTCAATTAGTGCCCAGGCCTGAATGCAGCCTCTCCATGGCTTGATCGATCGTGAACGTTGCGGGCCGCTGGCTGGGGGGGAATTCCTTGAACGTGGCGAGGAATGGCTGAATAATCGCGGCTCCCGCCAAGCCAACATAGCTTTTCGCCATCATCCAGTCCCAATAGGTGTTCGAGGTGATGTCGGCCCGCTCGTAGGGGTCGGCGTGAAGATCGAACAGCTTGGGAACACGAAGCGGGGTAAACGGCTCCGCCCACACTTGAAGGGTCCCCGGCTCCCGTTGTTCCAGGAAGACGATCTTCCAGTTCATGACCCGGAGGCCGACGAGATCACCGTCATCATTGAAGTAGATGAATCCCTTGCGCCGGCTTTGCGGCTCCTTCCCGGTCAAGTACGGTAGTTGATTGACTCCATCCAAATGAACCTTGAAGGTCTTCCCGCCCAGAGAGTTACCCTTCAGTAACTTGGCCTTGACGGCGCTGTCGCCCGCAGCGGCGATGAGGGTGGGGAACCAGTCCAATCCGCTCACGATGTCGTTCGAAATCGAACCGGGTTGGATGTGCCCCGGCCACCGAATCATGCACGGCACCCGAAACGCGCCTTCCCAGTTCGTGTTCTTCTCGCTGCGGAACGGGGTCATCGCGCCATCCGGCCACGTATTCATGTGAGGACCGTTGTCGGTGGTGTAGAGGACAATGGTGTTGCCGGCGATGCCGAGATCGTCCACTGCCTTCAGTATCTTGCCGACCCGATCGTCGTTTTCGATCATTCCGTCCGCGTATTCTGTCCGAGCGGTGAGCCCCGGCTTGTCGCGGTGAGCGGCGCTGACATGGGTTTTGAAATGCATCCGGGTCGTGTTCATCCAGCAGAAAAAGGTGTTCCCGGCCTTCACCTGGCGCTGCATGAAGTCGATCGCGGCGTCGGAGGTCTCGTCGTCGATGGTTTCCATCCGCTTGATGGTCAGCGGCCCCGTGTCCTCGATGGTCTGCTTTCCGATGCGTCCCCAGCGGGGTTGTACCGTGGGGTCATCTTTGGCGGTGGCCCTGGCGTGAATGACGCCACGGGGATCAAATAGCTCCCTGAATCTGGCGTCACTGGGGTAGTTGAAGTCTTCCGGAGTTTCCTCGGCGTTCAGGTGGTAGAGGTTGCCGAAGAACTCATCGAATCCATGAACGGTGGGCAGATATTCGTTCCTGTCGCCGAGATGGTTCTTTCCAAACTGTCCGGTGGCATAGCCCATGGACTTGAGCACCTGAGCCATGGTGACGTCCCGCGTCTGGAGACCGACCGAGGAGCCGGGGATGCCGACCTTGCTCAGCCCGGTGCGAAGCGTGCACTGACCGGTGATGAAGGTCGATCGGCCGGCCGTGCAGCTCTGCTCGGCATAGTAGTCGGTGAAGATCATTCCTTCGTGGGCGATGCGGTCGATGTTGGGTGTCCGGTATCCCATGAGGCCCATCGAGTAGGCGCTGATATTGGTCTGCCCGATATCGTCGCCGAAGATGACGAGGATGTTGGGCTTCGTTGTTTGGGCCCACATCGCTCCAGGTACTTGGGCAACTGTGGCTACAAGCGACCAAACGAGGATGAAAAAAACGGTTCTCATGGGTCAACCCTTTCGTGCTGCGGGTCAACGAGCAGCGGGCGTGGAAGCGCGGCGGTGGAAGCACGATGATGCGCCAGACGGACGAGGCTAAGCCCCGTCTGGAAAAGAGTCAATAACTCTCGACACCCATTGCACGTATGGAACGGAGGCGCGTTTTCTTGACAGCCCCGGGAGTGCGTGACAGACTGTTACGCCCTTTTATTAGAAGGCGTTGTGCGCCCGTAGCTCAGCTGGATAGAGCGCTTGCCTCCGGAGCAAGAGGTCACAGGTTCGAATCCTGTCGGGCGTACCAAGAAACACTGCTTTTCCTTTGGCCGATCGTTGCCCTCGGCTGAAACCAGCCGTTTTTCCCTGCTCATTTTTTTCTTTGCTCTTCCGTGCCGATTGCCGATACCTGCTCCGGGTCCCAAAACCAACAGGATCGAACGAGAGCATGGAACACACGTATCGCACGCTCTGCCAAAAACTTCGCGATTTGACCGACCTGGATGAAGGCCGCCGGGACCTGGGCGGCATTCTGTCCCGAGCCGCCGAGCTGACGCGTGAATGCCTGGGGGTCCCCTACGCGTACGCGGCTGCCACCACGGAAACGGCCAAGCTGTCTGCCTTGTCGCAGCCCGAGATAGCGGGGGAATCACGTCCCGAATCGTGGCCGCAACCCGGCCGGTTCTGTCAGATCATCATCCAGACGCGCCAGCCCCGCGAGTGGATGCAGGGGGATGGCGATGGTCCGAACGAGGTCGATCTCCTCGGCCGTCCGCCCGTAGCCACCTGGGCGGGCTTTCCCATTCCTCAGACCGACCGACCCTCCGGGGTGCTCGTGGTCGGGCTCAATGAAGCGCGCGACTTACGGGAATGGGAGCGCGAAATCGTGACCTTGATCGCCGGTCATACCGCGACCGCGCTCGCCAATTTGCGTACGTTCCAGCAAGTGGAGTCGCTTTCGGTCACCGACGACCTCACCCGCGTGTACAACTATCGGTTCATGAAGGCGGCGTTGCGCCGTGAAGTGGAGCGCTCCTCCCGGTTCGGGCAGGTGTTCTCGATTCTCATGCTCGACGTGGATCGCCTCAAGGAATTCAACGAGAAGCATGGGCATCTGGAAGGCAGCGATCTCTTGCGCCGGCTGGCGGGAATCCTTTCCCGAAGCTCCCGCGCCATCGATCTGGTGGCCAAGTACGGGGGAGACGAGTTCTTGATCATTCTGCCCCAGACCAACGTCGAAGGGGCCATCGTGATGGGACGCCGCATTTGCGTCGCTGTCGCAGAAACCGCGTTTCCGTTCTGTCGCCCCGGTGACATCACGGTGTCGATCGGCGTGGCGAGCTTTCCCCAGCATGGGGCGAGCATGGAAACGCTTCTCGCCGCCTCCGACGAAACGCTCTTCGAGGCCAAGCGCGCCGGGCGCAACTGCGTCATGGCCGCCAAGCACCCCGGCCAACCGAACCGCATTCCCAAAGCGGCCTGACCCCTCACCCGGGGGTGGCTCCCGCCCCGGCGGTATGGTTCAATTTCCCGAATGGAACGACTGGCCGAGCTGCGGGACGAGCTCTTGGTCGTTCTTTCCTTTGCCTGGATAGCCTTCATCATTGGGGTTGGCGAAGGCACCCGGCGACTCACCAAAGCCTCTCCGGACCTGACCCGCAAGATCGTGCATATCGGGGTCGGATTCTGGGCTCTTCCCACCGCGCTCTACTTCCATTCTCCGTGGTGGGCGGCCTGTTGCCCGCTCACCTTCGTGTTCCTGAACGCGCTTTCCTATCATTACCGGCTCATGCCGGTGATCGAGGTGGAGGGGCGGGGGAGTCCGGGCACGATTTACTTCCCGCTCGTGTTCGCGGGGCTCATCCTGCTTCTCTGGCCTCATGGTGCGCGAGCAGCCTCGGTGGCCGGGCTCTACGCGATGGGGTTCGGTGACGCGGCGGCCTCGATCGTGGGGCAACGCTGGGGACGCCATCGTTATCGGATCGCGGGAGTGGACAAGAGCTGGGAGGGAAGCATCGCGTTCTTCATTGCTGCCTTCGTCGCCATCTACCTGGGCACGCGACTCCTGTCGCCACATCCGTCGATCTGGCTGCCCTGTTTTGGGGCTGCGTTTCTGGCCACGCTCGCGGAAGCGCCGGCGGGTCACGGCCTCGACAACATCACCGTGCCTGTGACCGCCGCGTTCGTCTACTGGGGACTGGAGTCGTTGGTCTCGTGAAGGTGCTCGTGACGGGAGCGGCCGGATATCTCGGCGAACACGTGGCGCTCGCCTTTAGGGATCGCGGCCATACCGTGACCGCGCTCGTGCGAAGGCCCGAGCAGGTGGAGCGGTTGAACCGCATGCAGGTTCGCGCCGTGTCGGGGGACATGGAGCGTCCAGAGACCTGGCCCGCTGCGTTCGCAGGGCAGGACGCGGTAGTGACCACAGCCGGAACGGTGCAGGCATGGGGAGCGGATCCCGATACGTTCCGCCGCGTGAACGTGGACGCCACGCTCGCCCTGGTTGAGGCAGCACGGGAGGCGGGGATAACGCGCCTGCTTGTGACGAGCTCGCTTTTCGCCCTGGGTCCCACACCGCCCGCGGCCGTTCTCGATGAAAGCGCGCGCGACCGGCCCCGGTCGCCGCTCATGAACGCAAACGATTACATGCGCACCAAACGCGACGCCGCAGAACGTCTGTGGGCGCTCCAACGGTCCGGTCACCCAGTCATGCTCGTTTATCCGTCGGTGCTCATCGGTCCGGGACAGAGGTCTCGAGGCAATCACACCGCACGCGTACTCACTGACGTGGGGCGATCGCGTCTTCCGGGCCTGATTGGCGACGGCGAGCAGGTTTGGAATCTGGTCAGCGTTCGGGATGCGGCAAATGGGCACGTATCCGCGGTGGAAAAGGGACGCCCCGGAGACGATTACTTTCTCGGTGGAGAGAACTGGACCGAGCGGCGCCTGATCGAGGATGCGGCACGCTTGTTCGGCGTCAAAGCCCCGCTACGGAAATTGGGTCGAGCCGTGCCGCTCGCCGCGGCGGCGGTGTACGAGCTTGCCGCGCGCATTACGGGCAAGGAACCACGGCTCACGCGGGGGGAGGTCAAAGCCTACGACGCAAACTGGGCCTTCACGAGCGCAAAAGCGGAAGGGGAGCTTGGGTACACGCATGAGCCTCTGGAGCCGCTTATCGCGGAAACGGTGGCCTGGCTTCGGAGCGCTGGTCTGTGATTCTGGAATTTCCGGTCTTTCGGTTCGCGGTGGGACTCTTGATCAACATCGTGATGGGCATCGTGGCCTGGCGAGCGGGTGCGGTGCGAAAGTCCGGGCTGGAAGTCGGTATTCTCCTTGGCACCTGCATTTTCGCCGCAGTGGGTTGGCAAGGCTTTTTGATCCTGGTCACCTTCTTCGTGCTGGGCAGCGTGCTGACCCGCATGGGCTATGCTCAAAAGCGAGACATGGGCGCGGCCGAGGAGCAAGAAGGGGCTCGAGGCGCCAGCCATGCGCTCGCCAACGCCGGCTTCGCCGCGCTGTTTGCAATTGCGTACTGGATCCTAAGGGAACCGATGTGGCTCCTCGCCTACGTGGCCGCATTTTCGACCGCGGCCATGGACACCGCAGGATCGGAGTTGGGGCCGATATTCGGACGACGCACGATATCCCTCAAGAACTTGAAACCGGTGCAGCCCGGAACCGAAGGAGGCGTGTCTCTGGAAGGCACGATTGCCGGGCTGATCGCAGCTGGAATCGTCGCCATCGTGGGCGCGTTCCTCTTTCTCATCCCCATGACCCACGTGGCGCTCGTGGTGGCAGGAGCGTTGGCGGGTAATCTCTATGAAGGCATGCTGGGGGCGCGCCGACTCCTGTCTCATGCCTGGCTCAATGCCACGAACACGCTGGTCGGCGCAGCGTGCGCGGTGTGTCTCGCCTGGCTCTTCTTTTGACGACAATCGCGAATATCTGTAGAATGTAACGCCTTCAATTACACATCCTTTCGGGGGTTTTTTCGTGTTGATAGAGAAGCTCAGGAGCCGGTCCGCCCATCTGGGCGTGGTTGGCCTAGGTTATGTTGGCCTGCCCCTGGCCGTGGAATATGCCCGAGCCGGATTCAAGGTCACCGGTTTCGATGTGGTGGCGAGCATGGTGGAGTCGCTCAACCTGGGCCGGTCCCACGTCCGCGACGTGCCGTCAGGCCTCCTCGCGGAGGCGGTGAGCTCCGGTAATTTTCGGGCCACCACGGATTTCAGCGAGCTGGCCAAGGTGGATACCGTCAATATTTGCGTTCCCACCCCGCTCCGGAAGACCAAGGATCCCGACGTCTCTTACATCGTGTCCGCGGTGGAGGAAATCGCCAAGTACCTGCACAAGGACACGCTCGTCATCCTCGAGAGCACGACCTACCCCGGAACGACCGAAGAGCTGATCTTACCCATGCTCGAAGCGACGGGACTCAAGGTGGGGGAGGATTTCTACCTCGCCTTCTCGCCGGAGCGCGTCGATCCAGGTAACGCGACCTATAACACCCACAACATTCCCAAGGTCGTGGGCGGCGTGACACCGGCCTGCACCGAAATCGCACAGCATCTCTATCGCGCTACGCTGGACACGGTCATTCCGGTCTCATCGACCCGCGTGGCGGAGATGGTCAAGCTGCTCGAGAACACCTTCCGCAGCGTGAACATCGGGCTCGTGAACGAGCTGGCCCTCATGTGCGACACCATGGGGATCGACGTGTGGGAGGTGATCGACGCCGCGGCGACGAAGCCGTTCGGGTTCATGCCGTTTTATCCCGGACCCGGTTTGGGCGGGCACTGCATTCCCATCGATCCATTCTATTTGTCCTGGAAGGCCCGCGAAGCCGGGTTCGAGGCGCGGTTCATCGAGCTGGCCGGGATGGTGAACTCGTACATGCCTCAGCACGTGGTGAACAAGATCATCGAAGCGTTGAACGCCCAAAGCAAGGCGGTGCGCGGATCGAAGATTCTCATCCTGGGCGTGGCCTACAAGTCCGACATCGAGGATGTTCGCGAGTCCCCGGCCATTTCCGTCATCGATCGGCTGCTCCGTTTGGAAGGTGACGTGGACTACCACGATCCCTACGTAGCCGATCTGGAACGCGAAGGGCTGGCCTTGCGCTCGGTCATGCTCACCCCGGACCGCCTGGCCGGGACGGACCTGGTGGTGATCATCACCGCGCACAAAAGCATCGATTACGACATGTTGCTCGAGCACGCTCAGTCGGTGCTCGACACCCGCAACGCGCTCAAGGGCCGCAACTCCCCCAAGATCCGGAGACTCTAAGCATCATGGCAAGCTATCTCGTCACCGGCGGCGGTGGCTTCATTGGATCCCACCTCGTCGAGCACCTGCTCTCCGCCGGTCACCGCGTACGCATCCTCGACAACTTCTCCACCGGCCGGCAGTCGAACGTGGACGCCGTGCGTGCGGCGGGCCCGGAGCGACTCCAGGTGATGAACGGGGATATTCGGGACCTCGACGCGGTGCTCGAGGCGGCCGGCGACATGCGAGGGATCTTTCATCTCGCCGCCCTGGGTTCGGTGCCGCGTTCGGTCGAGAACCCGCGGGAAAGCAATGCGGTCAACACCGACGGCACGTTGAACGTGCTTTGGGCGGCCCGGGAGCGTGCGGTGAGCCGCGTGGTGTTCGCGGGATCCTCGAGCGTCTACGGGGCGCTCGACGTGAGCCCCAAGCGCGAAGATCATCCCACCAAGCCCGTTTCACCCTATGGCCTCACCAAGCTCATCGGCGAGGAATACCTGCGGCTCTTCCGGGAGATCTACGGCTTGGAGACCGTGACCGCCCGCTACTACAACGTGTTCGGACCACGGCAGAGCCCACACTCGGAGTACGCCGCGGTCATTCCAAGCTTCATTCATCGCATCCTGCGGGATGAACCGCCGATCGTGCACGGGGACGGAGATCAGTCACGCGACTTCACCTACGTGGCTAATGCTGTCCTGGGAACAGTCATGGCCATGGAGGCGCCCGCGGACCGGGTGGCCGCCGGCGTGTTCAACATTGCCGCGGGTGGGCGGCACAGCCTTAACGACTTGCTGCGTGAATTGGCGGTCATTTTGAACAAGACCCCGCGCGTGGAGCACACGCCGCCTCGCGCGGGGGACATCCGGCATTCGCAGGCCGACATCGCGCGCGCCCGGCAGGCCTTGGGCTACGAGCCACGCATCACGTTTCGCGAGGGGCTCGAAAAAACCGTCGCATACTTCCAATCCGGAGCGGAGTCCGAGTGAGACGTCTTTCTGTCGAGGAGCGAGGATGAAGGACAAGGTCCTGGTCACCGGGGGAGCGGGGTTCATCGGCTCGCATGTGGCGGAGGCGTTTGCCAAGGACGGTCACCCCGTGACGGTCCTCGACAACTTGAGCCGCGCCAAGCTGCTCAAGAAGGATGATCGAAACGCGCGTTACAACTGGGATTTTCTCGGAACGCTGCCGAACGTGGACCTACGCGAAGGCGACGTGAGGGACGCCGGTACCGTACGCGAGGCGGCAGAAGGCGCCCGAGTCATCGTGCACACCGCCGCCCAGACGGCCGTCACCACCTCGGTTACCGATCCGCGACAGGATTTCGAAAACAACGTGATCGGCGCCTTCAACGTCGTCGAAGCAGCGCGGCTCTCCAGGGCCAAGCCCGCGCTCATCTTCTGCTCCACGAACAAGGTGTACGGGGAAAACGTGAACGCGGTGCCCCTCGAGGAACAAAAAACGCGCTGGGCCTTCGGGGCCAAGCATGCGGCCGGCATCGACGAGCACTTTTCGATCGATCTGTGCGAGCACACGCCCTACGGATGCTCGAAGCTCACCGGCGATCTCTACATGCAGGACTACGCGCATCTGTACGGTCTCAAGACCGGCGTGTTCCGCATGTCGTGCATTTACGGTACGCGGCAGTTCGGCATGGAAGATCAGGGTTGGGTGGCGTGGTTCACTATCGCCGCGCTCACCGGCAAGCCGCTCACGATCTACGGCGATGGAAAGCAGGTCCGCGATCTCTTGTGGGTGGACGATTTGATCGAGGGCTATCGCACCTTTCTGGGATCCAACCACGCGCACGGCGTCTTCAATATGGGTGGGGGCCCCGAGAATACGCTCTCACTTCTCGAGCTTTTGGACCTGCTCAAGACCCGGGAGAACAGTATCTCGGTCACCTATGCCGACTGGCGGCCCAGCGACCAGAAGGTCTATGTCTCCAACATCGACAAAGCGCGTCGAGACCTGGGTTGGAAGCCCCATATAAGCCCCCAGGAGGGCGTGGAACGCCTGGCCACTTGGGTGGCCGCCAACCGGTCCCTGTTCGCCTGATCCCGGCCCTCTTTAGGCGTTTCGACCACTCGGGTCCTGCGGGACTCCAATTCCCCCCCACCCATCTCCTAAGTTCTTGCATTTTGCATGATTCGGCGGGGGAACTCCCCCGATTTCCCAACTAATTCTCAACCTCAGGCCCCCGGCAACCGAATTAAAACGTCGAGGAGGACTGCGTCTATTGGACTGCCGTGAAACCACCCCCGAGGCATCCCCGCTGGACATCGCCCGGCGCGACCTTGCGTTGCGTTTGGACGACCTGCGTGGATTCGGCCTCCTTCCTGGCGGCACCGAACTGCCGGCGGAAGGGGACGAAGCCGCCATGCTTCAAATCGCACTCGGGCTGGCTGACGCACTGGAGACCACGCAGCGGCGGGTCATCGAGACCTCCATCCAGATCCTGTCCTTACGAGAACTGGTGGCGAAGCTCTTGAGCTTGCGCACCCCGGAAGAGGTGGCAGAGACGGTGGCGCTCTATCTGCAGAAGGCGTTCGATCACGATCGCGTGCTGGTTGGGATCCTGGACCGCCGGTCGTCCACGCTGGAGGGCTGGACGGCTGTGCGTAACGGCGAATCCCATTGCCGTCCCTTCCAGCTCGCCGGTTCCTGGAGCGGGTCGTTGCGCGATGTAGTGGAGGGCACATCCCTGCGTGGGGTGGGCCGCGAGCGTCCGCTCCTGGCCGGCGAAACCCTTCCCGGCGAGCTGCGTCCCTTTTCGGGCTCGGATCTCGGTACCTATGTCGCCCATCCTCTGACCGGGCGTCATGGTAATCACAAGATCCTGGGCGCGCTCGTGGTCGGAAACCGGGCCGAGGATGCCCTCGACTTCGAAACCGGCACCATCGAATCGGTCGTGCACGCCGTGGGCACCGCGCTCGAAAACGTCTTCTTGCAGGAGGATGTGCGGCGCGAGGAAGCGTTCCGCCGCGACATCATGCGGAACATGCCCTCGGGGCTGATTGCGGTGGATATAGAGAGCCGCCTTCTGGCCATGAACGCAAGTGCAGTGAAGCTAACCGGGTTTCGGCCCGAGACCCTTCGCGGCCGGCCTTTGGAAGGATTCGATCCCCCGGGGGGCGGCATTTCCGATCTGCTCAAGAAAACACTTCGCGTTCGTCGTCCCGTGATCGCAGCGGAACGCGTGGTGCGGCGGGCCGACGGGACTGCATTTCCAGCTTCGTGTACCACGGCCGTGCTTCGCAATCCCAATGGCGAAGTCTATGGGGCGGTGGTGACGTTCGAGGATCTGACCGAACAAAAGTCCATGGAGGCGCGCATTCGCGCCCTGGACCGCCTGGCTGCGCTCGGCCGCTTCACCGCCGGCATTGCCCACGAGATCCGGAATCCGTTGACCGGGATTGGTACCGGCGTGCAGTACCTGGCTCGCCATCTCGACAACGATGAATCACAAAAACAAAACCTCAGTTTCATCCAGAGCGAGATCGCCCGGCTGGACCGCATCGTGGAAGATCTCTTCCGCGTGACCCATCCGCATCCGCTTCGGAAAACCCAAGAGCCGACGGCGGAACTCTTGGAGCGCGCCATTCGATCGTTAGGGGATCTGCCGGAGATGGCGGACGTGACGATCGAGACACGATTCGCGACGCCGCTTCCACCAGTGCCGGTCGATCCCGACCAGATTCAGCAGGTGCTCTTGAACCTGCTCAAGAACGCTGTCGAAGCCTCGCCGCGCGGAGGGAAAGTGGAAGTACACGCATATGCCGCCTCCGGCGAAGCACGTCCGCATTTGATCGTGCAGGTGCGGGACAACGGCTCGGGGATCGATCCCGAGACCATGACCCACATGTTCGAGCCATTTTTCACTAAGGGAAAGCCGAAGGGAACCGGTCTCGGGCTCTACGTGAGCCACGGGATCGTTGAACGCCACGGGGGGGAGCTCCTGGCATCCAATCATGGATCCACCGGGGGCGCCATCTTCACTCTGAAGCTGCCTCAAGACGGCACAGAAAACGTGGAGACGCTCTGATGAAGAACGCGCACATCCTCATCGTGGACGATCAAGAATCCATCCGTCATTTCATCGAAAAAGCGATGACGGAGGAAGGGTACCAGGTCTCGTCGGCCGGAGAGGGCAAGACCGCGCTCCGTAAGGCGACGGAGGACCTACCCGATCTCGTGCTCTTGGACTTGCGACTGCCCGACATGCACGGACTGGACGTGCTGAAACGGGTCAAGGAGCAGGACAGCGACTTGCCGGTCATCATTATGACCGCATTCGGCGACGTCGAATCCGCAGTGCGGGCGATGAAGCTGGGCGCGCATGACTACATCAACAAACCGATCAATCTCGAACAGCTGTTCCTGACCATTCAGAAGGCGCTCGAGAATCGCATCCTCTGGCGCGAACTCAAGCACTTGCGCCGCCAGAACGTGGATCGCTTCTCCCATGACGTGGTGCAGACGGGCGCCAAGGCCATGCAGGAGATCTACCGCACGGTGGAGCAGGTCGCGCAGTCGGGCACGACCAGCGCACTCATCCAGGGAGAAAGCGGCACGGGCAAGGAACACCTGGCCCACATGATTCACGAATTCTCCGTCCGGCGCGAGAAGCCGTTCCTGGAGATCAACTGCGCGGCCATTCCCAAGGAGCTCCTGGAAAGCGAGCTCTTCGGTCATGAGAAGGGCGCCTTCACCGACGCGAGAGCGCAGAAACAAGGGCTCTTGGAAATGGCCGACGGCGGCACGCTCTTCCTGGACGAAGTCGGGGAGATGAGCCTTCAGATCCAGGTCAAGCTTCTGCGTGTGCTCGAGCGCATGACGTTCAAGCGGGTGGGCGGGACCAAGGACATCAACGTTTCGGTCCGGATCATCAGCGCAACCAATCAGGATCTGCAGCGGATGTGCGACGAAGGGCGCTTCCGCGAGGATCTCTACTTCCGGTTGAAGGTCGTGCCGGTGCGCGTGCCGCCCCTCCGGGAGCGACGCGAGGACATCACACCCCTCGCCAAACACTTTCTCTACGCGTTCTCCAAGCAGTTCAACAAGAACTTCCAGGGGTTCAGCTCGGAAGCCGAGAAGGCACTCTTGGCCTATCCGTGGCCGGGTAACATCCGGGAGCTCAAGAACCTCATGGAGCGCACCGTGTTGTTGGAGACGGGCAATCGGGTCGAGATGGAAATGCTGAAGCTCGGCTCCGGACGCACCACCCGCGAGATCGATTCGCCGTCGGCGCGACTGGAGCACATTCTCGAGGAGCCCGGTATGCCCTCGTCGGGGATTCCGTTCGAGGAAATCCTGGGCGAGATCGAACGCGCCCTCATTCTCAAGGCGTCCGAATTCAGCAACTGGAACCAGAGCCGGACCGCGGAGCTCTTGCAGCTCAAGCGTGACAAGCTCCGGTACCGGATGAAGCTCTACGATCTGACCCGCCCGCGCGACCGCCAAGTGGCCTAACCGAGCGGTTTCAGGTGAGTTGAGCAGAGCGTTCCATTGCTCTAGCCTTAGAGCCATGCGAACGCTCTTCTTTTTGCTTCCGGCCCTCCTCCTGGCCGGCTGCTACACGTTCAATCCCAAGGCCGTCCCCAGCAACATGAAGACCCTGGAGATCCCGGTGGTGGGGAACCGGACGTTGGAGCCCGCCTTGTCCGAGCAGGTGACCAAGGCCCTCACGGATCGCTTCATCTCCGACAACACCCTCAAGGTGGTCCAGAAAAACGCGGATGCGGTGCTGGAAGGGGAAGTGACGGGGTACCAGGATCGTGTGATCGGTTTCAACTCCAGCCGGCAAGCCAACGAGTATCTGGTGATCCTGACCATGAAGCTGGCGCTTCGGGACCGCACCAAGAACAAGGAGATCTGGAGCTCGGACGCGGTGGTGGGGCGCTCGTCGTATTTTCTGGAAAGCGCCCAAGGCGGCGTGAATTCGGAGACGGACGCGCGAGCCCTCGCCATCAAGCAAGTGGCGGACTTTGCAATTTCACGCACCGTGGAGGGTTGGTGATGCCGAGCGCAACCAAGGGGAAGTCGGGGAGTCCGGCGGATGTGCGCCGCGCCATCGATAAGGATCAAATGCCCCCGGTGTGGCTCTGGACGGGACCGGAAGAGTTCCAGAAGGAGGAGCTCTGGCAACGCGTGGTGGCCAAGGTTGTACCGGCGGGGCTTGAGGCGATGACCGCGGCGCGCTACCGCGCCAAGGACGATGACGTGAATGCGGTGGTCGCGCTCTGCCGGACCTTGCCCATGCTGGCCGCGCGACGGGTCGTGTTGCTCATGGACGTCGAGGCGATGTCGAAGAGCGAAGAGGACGTGCTCGTCGAATACATCCGCCAGCCTGCGCCCGAAGCCGTGCTCGTTCTGGCCGGCTCCCGGTCGCCCGGCGAAGCGAAGTACAAACGCCTGGCCGATGCCGGCGCGGACCCGGTGGTGTTCTGGATACCGTTCGAGCGCGACACGCTGGCCTGGATCCGCCAGCGGTTCGCAGACTTGGGAAAACAATGCGATGGCCGGGTGGCGCAGCAGTTGATGCAGGCCTGCGGCGCAGCGCCGGGTCGGGACAAAGTTGCGTTGAGCGAGCTCGCGCCTGAGATCGAAAAGGTCGCGCTGTCGATAGGGAAGCGAACTCTGGTCACCGAAGAGGACCTGGATGGTATTGGGCGCCGCATCGATGAAGAGCAACTTCGGGAGATGACCTCCGCCCTGGCAAACGGGAATGCTGCCGGCGTGCTGCGCGCTTTGGATGGCATTCTCTTGTTCAAAGGCTATGACGAGGTCCGAGTGCTCGCCAACCTGACCCATCGCATGATCGCGCTCTTGCGGATACGCGCGCTCATGGATCGCGGGGTGAAGGGGGGCGAGCTGGCGCGGCTATCCGGTGTGTGGCCGAGTCTGCTCGAGGAAGTCGAGCGAGCGGCGCGAGGTTGGACGAGCGAGGGACTACGCAAAAGCCTCGAGATCCTCGCCAAGGCGGATCTGGACCTCAAGTCTTCCGGCAAATCGAGCCGCCTTGTGCTCGAGACCGCACTCTTACGCGTGATCGCGGAAAGAACACCCGTTCGGGCGCGATAATTGTGCCGCTAGTGCGCCTGGAGTACGCGATACCCGGCACCAATCTGGTATTATCATCGGCCTTTCCGCGATCTTAGTTCGCGGAGTACCGGAGGAGTTGCATGGCGTCCGAGACCCGTTCCCGTCTGGTCGATGACGAGCGCGGATTTCCCTTCACCCAGTTCGAAGACAAGGCGCGCGACCGCTGGGACAGCGAGAAGCTCTTCCAGGCCGATCTGAACTCATCGCGCACGAAGTATTACTGCCTCAACATGTTCCCGTACCCCTCCGGCGACCTCCACGTAGGGCACGGACGGAACTACATCCTGGGCGACGTGGTGGTCCGCCGGAAGCTGATGGAAGGCTACTCCGTCCTCGCCCCCATGGGCTGGGACGCCTTTGGCTTGCCCGCCGAAAACGCCGCCATCGAGAAGAAAATTCATCCCAGCGAGTGGACGCGGCGGAACATCAAAAGCTTCAAGGAGCAGTTCCGGGAGTGGGGGATCGGGCTCGACTGGACGCGCGAAATTGCCGCGTGTCATCCCGGCTACTATCGCTGGACGCAATGGCTCTTCCTGCAGCTCTTCAAACGAGGCCTTGCCGAAAAGCGTTACGCGCCGGTGAATTGGTGTCCCTCGTGCGCCACCGTGCTCGCCAACGAGCAAGTGGTGGACGGCGCGTGCGAGCGCTGCGGCACGCCGGTAACGCAGCGAGAGCTGTCCCAATGGTTCTTCAAGACCACTGCGTATGCGCAGGCGCTCCTGGATGATTTGGACCAGCTCGACCAGTGGCCGGACCGCGTGCGCACCATGCAGCGGAACTGGATCGGTCGCAGCGAGGGCGTGACAATTCAGTTCGCCGGGGCCAAGGGTGGGGCGGGTATTGAGTGCTTCACGACCCGCATCGATACGCTGGGTGGGGTGACCTACGTCGTTCTCGCCCCCGAACATCCACTGGTCGAGACGTACCTGGCTTCCCATCTCAAGCGGGCGGAGCTCATGGAACGCGTCACCAAAATGCGCGACCAGCGCATGGCGCGTCGCGACAATCCGGATCTGGAAAAAGAAGGTTTCGACACCGGGGCCCGCGTCGTGAACCCGATCTCGGGAGACGCCGTTTCGGTGTGGGTGGCGAACTACGTGCTCATGGAGTACGGCACCGGTGCGGTGATGGCCGTGCCCGCGCACGATGAACGCGACTTCGAGTTTGCGAAGAAGTTCAAGCTGCCCATTCGCGTGGTCATTCAAGACCCCGAGGCCGCTCCGGAAACCGCGAGTGGCCGCGCCGAGGACCTCACGCAGGCCTATGTGGAATCGGGACGTCTCATCCATTCCGGGCCGTTCGACGGTCTCGACAGCGAATCGGCGAAAGAGCGGATCGGAGAGTGGCTGCGGTCACGCAGCGAAGGAGACTTCACCACCACCTATCGTCTCCGGGATTGGCTCATTTCTCGCCAGCGTTACTGGGGGGCGCCGATTCCAATCGTGTACTGCGAGAAAGACGGCACGGTGCCGGTGCCGGAAAAGGACCTGCCCGTCCTTCTGCCCGAGGATGCCGATTTTCAGCCCAAGGGAGATAGCCCGCTCGCGCGGCACCCCTCCTTCAAATACACGACTTGCCCCAAGTGCGGCGGGCCGGCCATTCGCGAAACCGACACGATGGACACGTTCGTCGATTCGTCGTGGTATTTCCTGCGCTATCTCTCGCCGCGTGACGAGACAAAGGCGTTCGACACAGAGCTCGCTAATCGGTGGCTGCCGGTGGATCAGTACATCGGCGGGGTCGAGCATGCCATCCTGCACCTCATGTACTCGCGGTTCGTGGTCAAGTTCCTGGCTGACGAGGGGCTGATCTCGTTTCGGGAGCCGTTCGCGCGGCTCTTTACCCAGGGCATGATCACCAAGGTGAGCCCTTCGACCGGACGCCTGGAGAAGATGTCCAAGTCCAAGGGGAACGTGGTCGCACCCCGCGATCTCATCCGGAAGTACGGTGCCGACACCGTGCGTGTTTACACGCTCTTCATCGGACCCCCGGAGAAGGACGCGGAGTGGGATGACCGCTCGGTCGAGGGCGCCTATCGCTTTTTGAGCCGGGTGTGGCGACTGACCAACGCGGCGATACCGCACATGGGAGCCAAGGGCGGGCCGGTGGATGCAAGCGCGCTCGAGGGCTCGGCGCTCGAGCTGCACCGGAAGACCCACCTGACGATCCAGCGCGTGAACTCGGATCTGGAGCGCTTCCAGATGAACACCGCCATCGCCGCATTGATGGAGCTGGTGAACGTGCTGTCCTTGTCGATGCAAGACGCAGCGTTTGCGCCGAACAAGAGCAACATGTCCGGTGCCATCCTTCGAGAAGCCGTGGACGCGCTCCTCGTACTCCTTGCTCCGATGGCGCCTTTCATCACCGAGGAGCTATGGGAACGGACCGGTCATTCGGGTAGCATCTTCCATGCGTCCATCCCGAAACATGATCCGGACGCGGTACGGTCGGACACGGTCACCGTGGTCGTGCAGGTCGGAGGAAAGGTTCGGGCGCGGCTCGAGGTGCCGGTCTCCGCCACCGAAACCCAGGTGAAAGAGCTCGCGCTTGCGGACGAGAACGTGGTTCGGCATCTCGAAGGCAAGAGCCCGCGGCGCGCGATTTACGTTCCAGGAAAACTACTTAACTTGGTGACCTAACATGGGTATCGTTCTGCTCCGTAACGTGCGCCCCAGCGATCTGCCGATCTTTTTCGAGCAGCAACTCGATCCGGATGCCGTCCGCATGGCGGCGTTTTTCTCCCGGGACCGCGAGGCTTTCGACGCTCACTGGGCGAAGATCCTGGCCAACCCGGCCTGCCTCGTTCAAGCGATCGAGCACGACGGGAAAGTCGCCGGAAATATTGGGAGCTGGGACCAAGAGGGGGAGCGCCTCGTGGGCTACTGGCTCGGTAAGCCCTTTTGGGGACAGGGAATTGCCACCCGGGCCTTGAAGGAATTTTTTAAGGTGGAAACCCAACCTTTGCATGCGCACGTGGCGAAAACAAATCTCGCCTCGATTAGGGTGCTGGAAAAATGTGGGTTCGTGCTGGTCGGGGAAGAGAAGTTGCCGCTCAAACCCGGCGAGGAGGCGATCGGGGAGTGGATCTACAAACGCACTCCCGAGCAAAGCGCTTGAAACCGATGAACATACGCGCTTAGATCCAAATATTTTTAACCCTTAGGGGAGGCGGAGAAATGCAACCCCCACGATGGAATCTCGTCCAAACGTTTGTCTCCCGTAAACTTGTCCATCTGGTCCGTCTCAAACAGCAAGCGGCGTCGCACCGACAGGATGGAGAAATGCCATGGCATCCAAAGTTTTGTACCTCTGGGTCCTGGTGGGTATGTGTTTCCCTGGGATAGTTGCGGCAGAGTGTATCGACTATGGGCACTACATCCGTTGGATTGGGGGGTACAATCCGACCATAGGGTCCGGAAACTTTGAGTTGGACATCGCTGTGTCCGGGACGAAAGCGTATGTCACGTTTGGTTCGAAACTTCAGATCGTCGACATATCGACCCCCGGATCACCAGTGCTCCTGGGGAGCGTCACGCTGGGAGTCGGCGCAACGGCTCGCGCGACCGGTGTCACCGTAGTCGGGTCGATTGCCTATGTCACCGACGCGTATGCGGGGTTTTATGTGGTAAATGTGTCCAATCCGGCATCGCCCGTGGTCATGGGAAGTGTGGACACGCCGGGGGTCGCAGAGGATGTCGCTATCGCCGGAACGATCGCCTACGTTGCGGATCATACTTCGGGGCTTCAAGTCATCAACGTGTCGAATCCGGCTTCCCCGACGATCATTGGGAACGTGGATACTCCGGACCGAGCCTTTGGCGTTGCATTATCCGGAACGGTGGCTTACGTTGCGGATCAGTATTCCGGGCTGCAAATCATCAATATATCGAATCCGAACTCCCCACAAATCATCGGAAGCTTGGACACTCCAGGGAACGCCGAGGACCTTCGTGCCGTCGGGACCACGATCTACCTGTCCGATGCAACGGGCGGGCTTCGTGTTATCGATGCTTCCAACCCCCTGTCGCCGGTCATGGTGGGGAGCGTAGACACTCCCGGTTACGCTTGGGACGTGGCGATTTCCGGAACGCTCGCTTACGTGGCCGATGATGCACCGGGGCTTCAGGTCATCGATCTATCCAACCCGGCTTCACCAGGGATCGTGGCGAGCAAAGAAACACCGAGCAATGCGCGTGCGATTGCGGTTTCAGGGACAACGGCGTTCGTTCTGGATGCGACATATGGTCTGGGAGTGATCGACGTGTCGCATCCCATATCTCCGCCCGTGACGGGAAGTATGGTCGTGGGCTCCTGGTCGGCGGATAAGGTGGTTGTGTCCGGATCATCAGCCTACGTGGCGGCTGGTTATCTTGGCTTTGCCGTTATGGGCGTCTCGAACCCGACCACCCCAACCCAAATCGGAAGCGTAGCCATGCCGGGGCAGGGGCAGAGTGGGCAGTCGGTCTATACCCGGGATGTCGCCGTAGTGGGGACGATAGCTTACGCGGCATATAGCCGATTCATACCGCCTACGGGTCCCATCTATGCGGGTCTCGCCGTGATCGACGTGGCGAATCCGGTTTCCCCGCAGATCCTGGGATACGTGGAGACTTCGGGCGTTACCGCCCACACAACCGTGGCAGCAAATGGCAGCAATGCATTCCTGTGCGAGCGCGACAAACTGTTGGTGATCAATGCGTCAGATCCATCTCACCCGGTCATAGTGGGAACCCTGTCTGGTTTTGGGACGATTACGGGGATTGCCGTCTCCGGATCAGTTGCCTATGTAGCCTGTAGTGATGGGAATGGCCACTTGCGGACGGTTGATGTTTCGACTCCAGGGTCGCCGATGGTCTTGGGCACCGCAACCTTTTCCGGCATTCAAGCCAAGCAGGTCGCCTTGTTGGGACAGTTTGCTTACGTCACGGTTCTGGATGGGCAGGTGGGGGGGGCCTCGGGCCTTCGAGTGGTACAGGTGTCATCACCGCAGACACCGACCCTTGTCGCCAGTATGCCTCTGGTTGGCAGAACGCAGAGCCTGGCTGTGTCCGGAACGTACCTGTATGTAGGGGCTGACAACGGAGGGATTCAGGTTGTCGATGTCTCCAATCCGGCCTCGCCCACTTTGATCGGGAATTCAGATGTGTATGCCAATGCTGTTGCCGCTGACGAGTCGTGGGTTTACACCACCACGACGCCAGGCTTTTCGATCCTTCCTAACCAGTGTGCGAGCCAGACGGCAGTGGGCCCGGATGAGATCGACCCAGGTCAATCGATTCTTGGCCTAGCCTTCCCAAACCCCCTTGACCGTTCGACCACCATTCCCTTCACCCTGGCCAGCGGGGGAGTCGTCAGAATACGGATCCTTGATGTCTCCGGGCGTGAGGTGCGCGTTCTGTTGGACGAGAGGCTGGGAGCTGGCGCGCAAGGCGTGGGATGGGACGGGCGCGATGCCAAGGGAAATCCGGTCAAGGCCGGTATCTACGTGTACGAGCTACGGGCCCTGGGATCCCAGGCCGCCCGCAAGCTGGTAAGGATCCCCTGAAACGTATGATGCTGCTTTTGGCGTTGCTCCTTTCGACCGCGCCCGCAGCGGGGGATTCGCTCGTCACTCTCGACGCCACCATTCCGTTGGCGGACGTCCAGGGCCGGATCGATCACATGGCCTTCGATCCGAAACGCCAGCGGGTGTATGTGGCCGCGCTTGGCAACAACAGCCTCGAGATCGTGGATCTGCGAGACCGCAAGTACGTCGGCCGCATCAAGGATCTTCATGAGCCCCAGGCCGTTGCCTACGTACCGTATTCGGACTACATCGTGGTTACGAACGGCGGGGACGGTTATGTTGACTTCTATGATGCCGGAAGCCTCAAAGCTCTCGGCAATGTGAACGTGGGTCGGGATGCGGACAACATCCGTTGGGATCCCAAGTTGAACCGTTTGGTGGTGGGTTTCGGAGAGGGTGGGTTGGCGGTTCTGGATGCCCGCGAGATGCGCAAGACGAAGCGGATTCCGTTGCCGTCGCACCCGGAAAGCTTTCAACTGGACCCGAGCGGCCACCTGGCGTACGTCAACCTTCCTCAAACGAACGAAGTGCTGAAAGTGGATTTGGAGTCGGGGAGAATCTTGCAGCACTGGCCGACCAGTCCTTCGGGCAATAACTATCCGATGGCGTTCGACCCGGCTCACCAGTGCGTGTATGTGGGCTGCCGCACGCGTACGAGCCTGTTGGCCTTGAATACGGACAGTGGGAAGCTGCAGACCCGCACCGCAATTTCCGAGGATGTGGATGACGTCTGGTATGACGCAGCGGCTTCACGCATCTATGCGTCGTGTGGTTCGGGGGTCCTGGAAGTCTTCAATGTCGTCGAGGGGGCTGGCTTTGAGCCGGTGGTGAGCCTGAAGACCAGTAAGGGCGCTCGTACATCGCTCTTCATTCCGGAGCGTGGTGAGATCCTCGTCGCGGCACCGGCTACGGCATCGACTCCCGCACGTCTGCTTGTCTATAAATTGCATCCCTGATCTCTCATTTCGATGTGTCACGCTCCCGTACGGAATTCGTCCAACACCCTTAGGGGCCTCCATGAAAGCGTGCTAATCTTCGCAAGCCCTTGAAAGGACGCCGTCTAACTCGTTTCCGGCGTGTCCTTGAAGGGAGGACGTCGTGCGATTGGGGATGCTGCTGGTTCTTGCGTCACTTAGCTTTTCTGGAGGGGCAGCAGGGGATTGCATCGACTACGGGGGGGATTATATCCGGGTGGTGGGGAGCAGTCCCTTCGCTAGCGCGGGTTTCGAGCAAGACATCGAAGTGTCTGGCACAGTGGCCTACCTGGGTAACGAAGCGACCCTTCAAACATTCGACATTTCAAATCCCACGGCACCAACCCTTCTGGCCAGCAGTGCACTGACGGGTGGCGGTACTGGAACCCATCGCGCGACGGGAGTCACCGTGGTCGGCTCGACCGCGTACGTCACCAACGCGTACGCCGGTCTCTTTCTTGTAAACGTGTCGAACCCAGCCGCCCCCTCCATCCTGGGGCGTGTGGATACACCGGGGGTGGCGGAGGATGTCGCAGTCGCCGGCAACCGCGCCTACGTTGCCGATTTCGAAGCGGGGCTTCAGGTCATCGATCTATCCAACCCGGCCGCTCCGATAATCATCGGAAGCGTGGATACGCCGGCAAACGCCTTTGGAGTATCGCTATACGGTACGATCGCCTACGTCGCGGATGGGCTGTCCGGTGTACAGGTGATCGATGTCTCCAATCCTATGGCTCCCGTGATCGTGGGAAGCATCTCAACCCCTGGCGCGGCGCAGGACATCGCCTCGGTGGGGAGCCTCCTCTATGTCGCTGATGGAACTTACGGCCTTGTGGTGATCGACGCCTCCAATCCGACCTCTCCGATGATGGTCGGCTATGTGGACACTCCCGGATATGCGTGGGACCTCCGAGTGCAGGGGACGCTGGCTTATGTAGCGAATGACTCTGAGGGACTGTTGGTAGTCGATGTCAGCAACCCGACCTTACCGACCGTTGCCGGGAAGAAGCACACTCCAGGGAAAGCAAAGGCGATTGCGGTTTCTGGGACCACTGCATTCGTCGTGGATCAAACTTTCGGGGATAACCATTATGGTGGTCTCCAAGTGATCGACGTGACGAATTTGGCGTCCCCGCCAATCGTCGGGAGCGTTCTCATTGATCCGACGGCGACGGCCACCACCGTCTCGGTGGGGTGGCCGCTAGCGTGTGTGGCGGACGGGGGTCTCGCGGTCCTCGACATATCGAACCCGGCTTCCCCGGTCAAGATGGGGAAAGTGTACATGCCGAGTTCCGGCCAAAACGGCCAACTGGCGTCTTCCCAGGACGTCGTGCTGGTTGGAAGGACGGCTTACGTTTCCTATGTCCGGTACACAGGTTATACGGGTTTGGCCACGTACGACCTGTCGATTCCAGCCTACCCTCAAGCTTTAAGTCAGCTCGAAGTGCCTGGCGGCGATAACACAATCGGCGGAGTCGCGATATCTGGGACGAGGGGCTTTTTGTGCGCTGGGGATAAACTCCTCGTACTCGATGTGTCCGATCGTTATCCCGTTATCTTGGGGACCCTATCCGGCGTCTCCGCAGCAAGAAAAGTAGCAGCCCATGGATCTATGGCCTATTTGATCAGCGCGGAACCGGGGGGTATCGGCAAACTTCGGGTGATCGATGTTTCGAATCCGGCCGTGCCAACAATCCTTGGCACCGCGACCATTCCGGGCTTTGTTCTAGATGGCATAGCCGTGTCCGGACCCTACGCTTACGTGGCTGTTCGCGGCTCGGGGAACAACTACCCTTCGGGCTTCCGAGTCGTTCAGATATCGACCCCCCAATCGCCGACCGTTATTGGCGGCATGGACCTGGTCGGGCTTTTCACCAAGAGCGTGGCTATATCGGGAACCCATTTATTCGCGGCGGCTGGCGCCGGCGGCGTGCATGTCATCAATGTCTCGAATCCCACCGCGCCAGCACTTATTGGATATTTGGACGTGCTTGCCGGGGCGGTGACTGTGTCGGGGTCTTGGGCCTATGTGACGACTGGACCGAGTGGCCTTGCGATTGGCCATGCCCAGTGCCCTGCTGAAACAGCGGTCATCCCACAAGAACCTCCTTCAACGCTCCTTGGGCCAGCCGTCCCAAACCCCTCCGCACGCGGCGAAACTCGCATTCCCTTCACAGTGCCGCAGAAGGGAAGGGTGACCCTTCGGATCCTGGATATCAGAGGCCGAGAAATCACGACCCTCATTGACCGCGTCTCGGAGCCAGGAACCTCGTCCATAATCTGGGACGGTCAGGATGCTTCAGGCGAGATCGTCCCCGCGGGAATCTATTTCTACGAGCTTCAGGTTTCCGGGGCCAAGGCTAGCCGAAAACTCACGCGACTTCATTGAGCGGGCTTTTTCACGGGGGAGGGGGCGCGGGGCCTCAAAACCGCCCGGGAGGACTCATAGCTCTACTTTACATAATATATATTATGCGACATGTGCGTTGGGTCGCCCCCGGTCGTCTAATTACGGCGTGGCTTTGGGCGCGGTGCCGCCAGGAAGTCCCGGGGCATCCCCCTTCACGTGACGGGCCAAGGGAGGTCTAACATGTCTCGTGTGCGCAGCTGGGTGTGGGCAATATGTGCTTTGGTGGCTGGGGGCCCGACTGGGGCCTTCGCTCAAACAGACCGCGTGAACTCGCTGCAGGATGGGGCTTGGGCTCTGCAGTTCGGAATCGGCGGTAATTTCACGCTCAATACTTTCAATGGGGCCACGATTTCGGTTAAGAAGCATTTCTCGGATAGAT
>Ga0075418_10000139_pt1 | contig 65141 bp, 55 predicted proteins | sample SoiMetdeltSBSDD2_FD_81776 | JGI IMG/M metagenome (GOLD analysis project Ga0075418, IMG submission 81776) | Bulk soil microbial communities from a Populus tree surrounding site in Tennessee, USA - Soil MetaG P. deltoides SBSDD2 | ecosystem: Environmental > Terrestrial > Soil > Tree plantation...
ACCGAGCTGGTCACCGTGGCGGCGGCCGGGACGGCGCGCCTGTTCGGCTCGGCGGCTTTCGTGGCCACCAAGGCCATCGACAACGGCTGGGTGGCGGCGACCGCCTCCGACGCCCACACGGTGTCGCTGGCGAAATGGGAGCCGCCCGCGGCGCCCGTGCCCATCGGCTCCCGCATCGTCACCGGCCGGGCCTGGGACTGGCGGCTGCCCGGGGACGACTTCCGTGACCGCGAGGTAGTGGTGGCCACGGCCCGGCTGCGTGCCGACGGGCAGTCGCTGTATGTCGCGATCCCGTTGGGCGCGTTGGACTCCCGCGAGCAGCTGCTCACCCAGCTGACCCAGGCGCTGGCCGCGTCGGCCGAGGCGCAGCGCTCGCATGACGTCGACCACCGTATCGCGATCACGTTGCAGCGCAGCCTGCTGCCCAAGCGGCTGCCTGAGGTGGCCGGCGTCGACCTGGCCGTGCGCTACGAGCCGGCCAGCCCCGAGGCCGAGGTGGGCGGCGACTTCTATGAGCTGTCCATTGTGGAGAATCAGCTGCTGATCGCGATCGGTGACGTGGTGGGCCACTCCCTGCATGCGGCCACGGTGACGGCCGAGATTCGATATGCCATGCGGGCCTACGCGTTGGAGGGGCATTCACCGGGTACCATCGCCTGCCTCATAGACAGATTGATGGGAAGGCTGCTTCCCGGCGAGTACGCCACCTGCTGCCTCCTGCTGCTCGACCCGGGCACAGGCCGGGCGCGCCTGGCCAACGCCGGGCACCTGCCGCCCATGCTGATCACCGACGGAGGGGTGAAACCCTTGGAACACAAAGCACCGCTGCTAGGCCTGCAACTGCCGCGCCCGGCCGATCTGGAGATGGTGATCCCGTCGGGGGCCACGCTGTTGCTCTACACCGATGGCCTGGTGGAGCGGCGCAGCAGCTCGATCCAGGACCGCACAGCCAAGCTCGCGGGCCTGGCGGCCGACGTCGGCGCCGACCTTGACCTGTACTGCCGCGGGCTGGTCGACCGGATGACCACCCCGCCGATCGACGACGACATCGCGGTGGTGGCGGTGAGACGGGCATGACCGGGCCGCAGCCGCAGGCGTCGCATCTGGTCGAGGTGCGCGACGACGTGGTACGCGTACAGCTGCGCGGCGAGCTCGACGTGTCGGTCGCGGCCGACGTGGCCGCCTGGCTCGAGGGCGCCGTGGACGGTCATCCCCGCAAGGACCTGGAGGTGGACCTGGGTACGCTGGAATTCCTTGACTCTAGCGGTATCCGGGCGCTGCTCAACGTCTACGCCATGGTGACGGCGAAGGGGCGGCTGTTCCGGGTCACCGGCGCCTCGGGCGGGGTGCGTGAGGTGCTGGAGATCGTGGATGTGCACGATCTGCTGACCGGCGGCGGAAATCATCAGGCGGGCGGAGGTGTTGGCCAGAGCATGCAGGCTATACAGGTAAGTCAGCCGGGCGGGCCGGAGGTGCTGCGTCCGGCCCAGGTGCCGGCGCCGGAGCCCGGCCCCGGCCAGGTCCTGGTGGATCTCGCCGCCGCCGGGGTCAACTTCATCGAGATTTATCAGCGCGAGGGGCGGTACCAGATGCCACTGCCCTTCACCCCGGGCGGCGAGGGCGCCGGCGTGGTCAGCGCGGTCGGAGACGGTGTGGAGACGGTCAAGCCCGGCGACCGGGTGGCCTCGGTGGATCTCGACGGATCCTATGCGGCGCAAGCGCTTGCCGCCACCGACCGGGTGGTTCCGATCCCGGAGGGCATCGAGACCGAGACGGCGGCAGCGCTGATACTGCAGGGCATGACGGCGCACTACCTGTTGAAAGAGGTCTATGCCGTCAAGCCGGGCGACACCATCCTGGTGCACGCGGCGGCCGGGGGCATGGGCCTGCTGCTGACCCAGCTGGGGGTCAAGCTCGGGGCGCGCGTGATCGGGACGGTGTCCACCGAGGCCAAGGAGCTGCTGGCGCGGGAGGCCGGCGCGGCCGAGGTGATCCGCTACACCGAGCAGGACGTGGTGAAGGAGGTTCGCCGCCTCACCGACGGCGCCGGGGTGGCGGCGGTCTTCGACGCGGTCGGCAAGGACACCTTCGACGCCAGCCTGGACAGCCTGCGCGTGCGGGGAACCCTTGCGCTGTATGGCGCGGCGAGCGGGCCGGTGCCCGCGTTCGACCCGATGCGGTTGCAGCACGCGGGATCGGTCAAGCTGACCCGGCCCACCCTGCGCCACTTCATCCTCGATGCGCGGGAGTTGCGGGGCCGGGCCGCGGACGTCTTCGGCTGGGTCGCCGACGGGACGCTCAAGGTCCGGATCCACGAACGCTATCCGCTGGCAGACGCGCAGCGGGCGCACGAGGACCTGAAGGGCCGCCGCACCACCGGAAAACTCCTGCTCGTGCCTTAGGCATCTGATCGTTGCGTTCGTGGGTGTAGATCCGCGGCGGTTTACTACACTCACGAGCGCAACGATCACGGCGGAAGCCACAGGTGGACGCACCAGGGCGAGCTGCGGATCGGGCTGGGCGTGGCTCAGGTCCCTGTTCAGCAAGCGGCCCCTTCAGCCCTGGCGCCATTAGTGCCATCATCGGCTGTGACCAATCACAGGTCGAACCACTTCGTCATCAGCGGCTCCGACACCCTCGCCTACCGCCTCGCAAGCGAGCTCTCTGAGCGATACTCGGCCGACGTGGTCGTCATCATGACCACGCATGAGGTGCCGCAGGCGCGCGACTTCTCCGATCTGGACGGCGTCGAGGTGCTCACCGTCGCCCGCATCGACGAGAAGGCATTGCTGGAGGCCGGGCTCGAGCGGGCCGCCGGGTTCGCGATCACCGCGCAGGATGATGTCGGCAACATCCATGTGGCGCTGCTCGCCCGGGACGTCGCACCCGACGTCCGGCTCGTGGTGCGGATGTACAACTCGGCTCTCGGCCGCAGCATGGCGTCGCTGATCAGCGGCTGCCGCGCGTTGTCCGACTCCGAGATCGCCGCGCCGGCTCTGGTCGCCTCGGCCCTTGGCGAGGTTGCGGCGGCACCGGTCGTCGTGGGCCAGCGCACGCTGGTGGTGACCCGTCGCGACGAGGTGCCCAGCGGCGACATCGTTTGCGGTCTGTCCGTAACGCAGGCCGACGGACCGCTGGTCCTGCCCGAGCATGAGGAGGCGGCGGACCTGGTGCTCGCCGAGCAGCGAGCGTCCACTTTGGAGCAGACGCTGCGGCTGGGCACGGCGAAACCCAAACGCGCGCCGTGGTTCGCGATCGCGGGCGCCTTCCTCGCGGCGGCCGTGTCGCGTAAGACCCGCATCGCGCTCACCATCGTCTTCGGCGTCATCCTGCTGGCGGGCACCTTGCTGAGCTTCAGCCGCGGGGTGGGCATGTGGGACGGCGTCTACCTGACCGTGGTGACGGTGCTGGGTGGGTTGCAGTCCGAGGCGTCGTTCGCCGGCGGGGAGAAGGCGCTGCAACTGCTGCTGGGCCTGGCCGGGCTGACGTTCATCCCGCTGGTCACCGCGCTCGTGGTGGAGGGCATGGTGAAGGCGCGCCTGGCGGTCGAGGAGGCGCGCCTGCGTTACCCGCACTCCGACCACATCGTCGTCATCGGGCTCGGTGGTGTGGGCTCGCGAGTGCTGCGCCTTCTGCATCAACGGGAGCTGAAGGTGGTGGCGATCGACCCGAACGAGAACGCTCGCGGCGTCAGCACGGCAAGGCAGCTCGGCATCCCGCTGCTGATCGGGGATCCCAGCCGGGAGAGCACGTTGCGCATGGCCGGGGTGGAGCGGTGCCGCGCGCTGATGGCGATCGCCAGGTCGGATGTGTCCAATCTGGAGACCGCGTTGCAGGGCCGCCTGCTTCAGCAGCGGTTACACGTGGTGCTGCGGCTGTTCGACGGCGACCTGGCCTCGAGGGTGCGGCGCACCTTCAACCTGCCGCTGTCCAGAAGCGTGTCGTTCCTCGCCGCGCCGGTGTTCGCCGAAGCGCTGATGGACCGCGAGGTGATCGGCACGATTGCGGTGGAGCGGCGCCTGCTGCTCGTGGCCGACATCTCCGTTCAGGCGGGATCCACTTTGGACGGGCTGTCGGTCGGCCAGGTCGACGACGCCGGTGAGGTGCGGGTGATCGCCGTGACGGAGTTCGGCGAGCCCAGGCCGCTGTGGCGGCCACCGTCGGGGCGCCTGATCAAGCCGCGCGACCGGCTCACCGTCGTGGCGACGCGCAAAGGGCTGGGAAACCTTGCGGGGCAAAGCGTGGCGGCGTAGCAGCAACCTGACGTTCACCTTGCGTTCACCTCAGGTTTGGGTGCAAGCGTTTGCTATCAATGGGTCATGAGGTTTGGACGCGGGACTGTATCCCGCATGCCGCGTAGCCGACGTCCGTGGATGGCTGGGGCGATGACGGCTGACCGCCCTCGTTGTTTCAGCCGCCGCGCGGCCATCGCATTGACGCTTGCCACCACGCTGGTGATCGCCGGCTGCTCCGATGATGAGGAGCCGAAAGGCTATAGCAGTGACCCGAAGACGCTGACCATCGTGGCCGGATCCGAGCAGCAGGCGGTGCTCGAGACCATCGTGAAGCCGTGGTGCGAAAGCAAGAAGTACACCTGCCGATTCACGCTCAAGGGATCGGTGGACCAGGCGCGGGCGCTGGCCTCCGGGTCGCAGGACTACGACGCCTACTGGTTCGCCAGCTCAGTCTTCTCCCAGCTGGGCGACAAGAACGGGGCGCTGCAGGACGTCAAACCCATGTTTTTAACCCCTATCGTGTACGCGGGTTGGCGCTCCGAGATGGAGAAGCTCGGCCTCATCAGCCGCAACGACGTGCAGATCGGCGCCATCTTCGAGGCGGTGGAGTCCGGGAAGACCAAGGTGTGGGTGACCAACCCCACCCAGTCCAACTCCGGCGCGACCGTCCTGTTTGGATTCATGAACTTCTTCGCGGGCAACGGGCCCGGGCAGGCGCTGACGCAGCAGCAGCTCGACTCGCCGGCGGTGCAGGACGGGGTCACCCGTTTCATCCAGGCGATGGACGCCACGCCGCCCTCCACGGGTACCCTCATGAATGAATGCCTGGCCAAACAGGATCGCTGCCGCACCATGTTCACCTACGAGGATCTCGTGATCGAGAAGAACCAGGAGCTGGTGAAGGCCGGCCGCGAGCCGCTGTTCGCGGTCTACCCCAAGGGGTCACTGGCGATCAGCGATGCGCCCTTTGGCTTCTTCCCGCACGGCAACGACTCCGACGGGCCCAAGCGCCAGATTCTCCAAGAGCTGCAAGGCTATCTGCTGCGCGACGCCGACGCCTCGGCGAAGCTGCTCAAGCTCGGGCGGCGCCCGGCGACCAGCATCGGGCTGACGCTGGACAACCCGGACCTGACCGTCTTCAACCCGCAGTGGGGAATCCAGGCCAACCTGCGCGAGCAGGGCATCGTTTACCCCTCGGCCGCCGTCATCCAGCAGGCGCTGGATCGGTACCAGACCCGTTACCGCAAGCCGGTCGACGCCTTCTACTGCCTCGACGGCAGCGGCTCCATGGGCGAAAACAACGGCTGGGACGGGGTCAAGGACGCGGTGCGCCAGATCTTCGACCAGGACCAGGCGGCGCTCAACTACCTGCTCGCCCACCCCAAGGACAAGACGACCGTCGCCATCTTCAACAGCGACCTCACCGCGGGCAGCCCGTGGACGGTCGAGGGTGACAACGCCGGGCAGCTGCACGGGCTGACCGAGCGCATCGTCGGCTACCGCCCGGCCGGCGGCACCAACATGTACGCGTGCTTGGTGCGGGCGGCGGCGGCGCTGAAGGGGACCTCGCTGAAAGGCCTGATCATCGTGATGAGCGACGGCAAGTCCGAGACCGGCGGGCGCGGTGCGGCGATGAACGCGGTGAAGGGACTGGGAATCCCGATCGTGGCCATCGCCTTCGGCAAGGATGCCGACCCTGACCAGCTGCGCGAGGTCGCCAGCGCCACCGGCGGCTCCTTCTTCCAGCAGGACGATCTGGTGGCGGCGCTGCGGCAGGCGGCGGGGTACAAGTGAGACACAGATTCGCCGCTCCGCTGGCACTGCTGATCGCGGTGGGCGTGTTCGTGGGCATGTATGTGTTCACGAGCAGCCTGCTGTGGTCGCCGATGGTCGCCTTCGTCGCGGCGCTCGGGGCCTACCTGATGCTCGACGACCGCACGCCCAACCAGGTCAGCGACGACGACTACGAACAGGACGCCGAGCGGAAGGTGGACGAGGCGCTCGATGTCATCCGCGACATCCGCAAGCGCCTCAAGGAGATCACGTCGCCCAGCGCCAAACACTCGCTGCAGCAGGCGTGCGACACGGTGCCGGAGCTGTTGCGCCGGGTCAAGGCCACCTCGCCCAACGGGCTGTACTCCAGCGCCAGCCAGCTCGCCGCCCACCTGTCCAGCCTGTCCGGGGTGCTCACCCAGTACCTGGACATCCAGCGCAAGCCCGCCTTCTACCACAACCCGCACGACCTGCTGGCCGGCGGCGAGCAGGCGTTCGCCCGCTTCGCCGAGTTCACCATCGACAGCGTGCGGCTCGTCAACTCCGGCGAGCTGGCGCAGTACCAGGCGAACCTCGAAACCGTTGCCCCGCCTAAGCTTCCCCAACTGGGTAAGGAGTGACAGCAGTGAGACTGCCCAGTCCCCGTTTCCTCATCGGGCTCGTCCTCGTGCTCGCCGTTTGCATCGGTGTCGTGTATGGGGTTACCAGGCTGCGGTCGGGCGGCTCGGCCAGCCCGGCGGCGGAGCAGATCACCGTGACCTGCGTCGGCGGCTCGGAGAAGACCGAGCTGATGGCCGACCCCGACGTGAAGCGGATCCTGCACGACAAGCACGGGATCACCGTGGTGTTCAACGCGATGGGCTCCTACGACCAGGTCCAGCTGCCCACCGAGGAACTGCGCAAGCGCAAGCTAGACTGCGTGTGGCCCGGTAGCGCGAGCGCGCAGAGCGTCTTCGAGGCCCAGCACCAGGGAGCGTTCGATGGGTACCGCGGGGAGACTATCCTGCAGTCCCCGGAGGTGATCTACTCCGGCCCGCAGGCGACCGACGCCCTGATAAAGGCGGGTCTCGTGGAGAAGCGTTCCGACCGCTACTACATCATCAACATGAAGTCCCTGCTGCTGGACTACGTGCTGCCGCGTAAGACGTGGGAGTCGTTGGGCACCAAGGGTTTCGGTGGGCCCATCAAGATTGCCGGGACCGACCCGGCCCGCTCCAACAGCGGCTTCACCCTCACCCAGCTTGAGCTGAACATCCTGGCGACACAGGACGTCTTCCAGGCCCCTAGCGTCGAGCAGGCCAAGGCGGCCCTGCCTCGGATCCGGGCTTTGTATGACGCGCAAGGACTTCAGGCGGCCAGCTCCGACTTCGGGTTCCGGCAGTGGCTGACCCAGGGCGCCGAGCTGCAGACTCCGCTGTATGCCGGATACGAGAACCAGATCATCCAGCTGGTGAGCCAGAACGGCGCGGCGGCGCTCAAGGACGTGCGCATCCTCTACCCGGATCCCACCATCTACAACGACCACCCGATCCTGGCGCTCAACGCCAACGCGGCTCGGTTCCTTGACGCCATGAAGGATCAGGAGATCCAGACGATCGCCTGGAAGAGGTACGGCTTCCGCTCCAGCGTCATCCTCGGCCTGAGCAACGTGGCGGACTTCCCGGATCTGCCGCTGTCCGGCCAGATCCGGACCACCCAGCCGCCCAACGCGGCGGTCACCCTGCTCCTGCTCGACTGCGTCAAAAACAACAAGTGCTAGCTAGGGGGAGTCTTAGTGAGTGAGCTTCAGATCGACTTCGGCAGCATCGTCGGGGCGCCGCAAGAGGTCGCCACCGGATCCGCCGACGCCGCACTGTCCAAAGTGGTGGCCAGCGGTACCACCAGGACGTTCGTCTGCACCGAGCTGCTGACCGAGGCGCAGCGGGAAAAGGCGCTGGAGCTGGCACGCCAGCTGTACCCGCAGATGCTCAACAACACCGACCAGCTGGCCAACTTCGGCAGCGGCGCGATCGAACAGGTCAACACCCAGGTTCAGCGGATCTTCCACGAGGTCGGGCCGGTGCGCATCCCCGAGCTCACCGCGATCATGCACGAGATCAACGACCGGATGCGCAACTTCCGTAAGCGTTATGACCCAAGCGATCCCAAGGTGCGCGAGGCGTTCGACAAGTTCATGGACGCCGTCCGCGGCATCTTCGCCAAGGGCCGCGACTTCGTCCAGATGCTCTTCGAGGAGGCGCGCACGGTGGAGCGCCAGCTCGACCGGATCGCCGGCACGCTGGCCGACAAGCAGCAGCAGCTCAAGCGCAACGTGGTGCTCTGCGACGAGCTGTACAAGGCCAACGAGGGGGCGATCGGGCAGCTGATCGGGGCCATCGCGGTGATGGAGCTGATCCGCGACCTGGCCGTCGCCGAGGCTCGCGCCATCGAGCCGAAGGATCGCGACGACCAGGAGCGGCAGTCGCTGATCACCGAGTTCATCCAGGCGATCGAGGTGCGGATCAACGAGTACCAGCAACGGCTCTTCGTCGCGTGGTCCACCTCGCCTCAGGTACGCAACATCCGGACCCTGAACTATGGCCTGGGCCAGAGGCTGGCCCTGCTGGTCAACCTGACCATCCCGACGATGAAGCTCACCATCGCCCAGTGGGCGCTGCTGCTGCAGGCCAACCAGGCCGCGCAGATGCAGGAGGCGGTCGCCGACGGCGCCAACGAGGTACTTTCCGCCTATGCCAGCGCCTCCAAGACGTCGGTGCCCCAGATAGCCAAGATGATCCAGACGCCGACTATCCGCCCGGAGACCATCCTCGAGGTGGCCGCCTCGATCGACGCCCAGGCCAAGGGGATCGAGGAGGCGGTGCGCTTCGGCCAGCAGGCGCGGGCCGAGGTGGTCACGGCGATCGTCACCGCGCAGGAGTCCATGTCGGCCAGCGCCCAGCACCTCAACCAGAGCGTGGTGGAGCTGGTGACCCGGGCCCGCAAGCCGCTGGAGCTGCCGCCCGCGCCCGAGCTGCCGGCCTCCGTAACCGAGCGCGCCGCGGAGCTGCTTCCGGTTAAATAGGGACATGTCGCAACTCGCCACGGTTCATATAGGCCACTGGACGGGAGCGGGCACCGGAGTCACGGTGCTCCTCCCGCCCGAGGGCACGGTCGGTTCGGGCGAGGTGCGCGGCGGCGCCCCGGCCACCCGCGAGTTCGCGTTGCTCGACCCGGCCAGGATGATGGACCGGGTGGACGCGGTAGTGCTCTCTGGCGGTTCCGCCTTCGGCCTGGCCGCCGCCGACGGGGTGATGCGGCTGCTGCACGAGCGCGGCAGCGGCTTCGCCACCCCGGCCGGCCCGGTGCCGATCGTGGTGGGCATGTCGCTCTTCGACGGCGTACTCGGACCGCATGCCCCAGGCCCCGCCGAGGGCCGCGCGGCCGCCGTCGCCGCCCTGCTGGGTGAGCCGTTGCGCTCGGGCAAGGTCGGCGCGGGGACCGGAGCCACCAGCGGCAAACATAGCGGCAAGCTGTTCCCCGGCGGCTTCGGCTGGGCCCAAAGGCGCATCGCCACGGGCGCCTCGCCGACGCAAGACACGACTATCGCTCTGGCGGCGGTCGCCGTTGTCAATGCCTGGGGTGACATCATCGGCCCCACCGGTTCACCCACCTTCTCCGACGCCGACGGCGTCCCGCTCCCCGCTCGCGGTGCCGGCCAGGGCGTTGCGCCACAAGGGCTTCAGGCCACCACGCTGGTCGTGGTCATCACCGACGCCCGGCTGTCCAAACTGGACTGCCACCTGCTGGCCCAGTCCGGCCATGACGGCCTGGTCCGTGCGCTCGACCCGGTGCACACCCGCTTCGACGGCGACGCGGTCGTCGCCCTCGCCACCGGCGCGGCCGGTATCGCCGGCGACACCGACGCCCTCCGGGCCGCGACCCCTCATGTCGTAGCCGACGCCATCCGCGGCGCCGCGACACCAGCGGCATGATCGTTGGATCGAGCATCTTCTGAGAAAATGCTGCTTCTGCGCGCGATGAGGCAGCATTTTCCCCGAAAATGCCAAGATTAACGATCATGGCGCCGGCGAGCCGCGCGCCGCGATGAGACCCAGGCACACGGCGGCCGACCCGAGCCAGTCGCGGGCCAGCGGCAGGCTGCCGGTGCGGGCGGTGGCGAACGGCAGGGCGAACATGAGCTGGACGCTCAGCAACGCCTGCACGATGGTGATCGAGCCGAGGTGCAGGGCGGCGGCGTGGAACAGGAAACCGCCGACGTTGCAGGAAAGGCCGATCCACCACACCCGGTTGGACAGCATCTGCCGCAGCAGGCCCAGCACCGGCAGCCAGCTGGGAGCCTCGGGGGTGCGCAGGGCGATGGAACGGGTGGCACTGTGCTGTAAAGCTCCCGCGGCGGCGAACCACAGCGCCGAGAGCAACGCGAGAATGATCCCGAACACCAGGTTCCTCACCACTCCGCTTTGATCATCTGGACCTCGGCCGCCATCAGGTGATCGAGCTCGCCGGACAGGCCGCGCCACTCGGTGGCGGCGAGCGAGAGCAGCTGCGGCATCAGGTCGGTGGAGCGGCGCATGATCCACCGTGTGCCCTTGGTCGCCATCCACCAGGCGCGCGAAATCTTGCTGGGCGGCGGGAGGTTGGGTTCGGCGGCGGGACGGTCGCCGAGGGGAAAACCCCTGGCGTGCAAGGTATCGTGGCACAGGCCGGCCAGCAACCGGTGCCCGCGCTCGCTCGGGTGCAGCCGGTCGATGCTCCACATGCGACGGTCGAAGGCGCTGGCATGGGTGGCGGCGTGCGCGTGCGCGATGGGGTAGCGGGTGGCCAGGGCATGGATGATGTCGTTGACCGCGTTGACCCGCCGGGCCAGGGGGCGGGCCAGCGGCTTCGGCAGGCGCAGCATGCGGCCGGGTTCGGGCAGGCAGACCGTGACGACCGCGGTGCCGCAGGTGCTCAGCTCGTCGACGACGTGGTGCAGCCGCGTCCCGATCGCTTTGATATCAAAGGATCCACGCAGGATGTCGTTGCACCCCACCACAACCGTGGCCAGGTGCGGGCGCCAGCGCACCGCCTCGGCCAGCTGCTCGCCGGCGACGTGAGCGGTGGTCGCCCCGGAGGTGGCGAGGTTGCGGAACTCGGCGCGCCCCTGCAGGCTTCCGGCCAGCAGCGCGGCGAACCCGCGCCAGTGCCCGCCCGGCACCGGGTCACCCATGCCAACGGTGATGGAGTCACCGAGGGCGGCGTAGCGGGTGGTCATCGCAGACCTTCGTGTACGGCGAGGAATCCCTTGACCGCGGCGTCCCAGCCGAACTGCTCGGCGCGGGCGCGGGCCTTGGCCCGGCGATCGCCGTCGGTGAGGACCTGGCGGACCTGGGCGGAGAAATCCTCGCCCGGGGCCGCGAGCCCGGCGTCGCCGATGACATCCGGCAGCGCGCTTGATTCGCTTGCAATTACGGGGGTACCGCACGCGAGCGCCTCAAGGGCGGCCAAGCCGAAGGTTTCGATGGGGCCCGGGGCCAGGACCACGTCGGCGGAGGCCAGCAGCCGCGCGAGTTCGAGCCGGTCGTGCAGGAAGCCGGTGAACTCCACCGGCAGTCCGGCGGCTTGGCGTTGCAGCCACGAGCGCAGCGGGCCGTCGCCGGCGACGATGAGCCGGGCGGAAAAGCCTTGTGCGGCAAGGGAAGCGATGGTATTGAGGGCGCGTTGCGGGCGCTTCTCCACCGACAGGCGGGTGGCGCAGACCAGGGTGATGACCGGATGCTCGGTGCGGTGGCGCGGGTGGAACTGGTCGAGGTCCACGCCCAGCGGGACCTCGACCACGTTGGGGGCGCCGAAGGCGTGGAACTCCCTCGCGGCCCAGGAGGTGGTGCAAAGGATCCGGTCATAGGAGGCGGCGCTGGCGCGGTTGAGCGCGCGGGCGAGCCCGCGCGGGGAAGGGAGATGGGCGACGCGCAGCAGCCCTTCCAGGCTCTCGTGCGACACCATGATGGACGGGACTCGGTGCCGGCGGGCCCAGGCGCCGGTCCAGCGAAGGGTGGTGCGGTCGGAGACCTCGAGGGAGTCGGGCCGCAACCGCTCGAGCAAGGCTCTAATTGTGTTGCGGCGCAGCATTATCCGGTACCCGCCGATGATTTTGATTTTTGGACCGGGCACCGTGATGACCGTTCCTTGCCCGGTCCGCTCGTCGGAGGCGTGCTCGCCGGGCACGATGAGGATCGGCTCGTGCCCGGCGGCGAGGTAGCCGCGACCTAGCTCCCTCAGGGCCGTGCGCAGCCCGCCGGAGCTGGGGGTGACGAAGTTGGCCAGGCGCACGATCCTCATGCGACGAGCTCGACCTGTGTTGCGACCGGTTCGGGACGGCTCGCGGCGGCGGCCCGGTAGTGGTCAAGCAGCTCGTCGACGACGGCTTCCCAGGTGCGGTCGGCCACCATGCGCCGGGCCGCGCGCCCGTAGCGCTGCCGCAGCTCGGGATCGAGCGCCAGCAGGGCGACGGCGTCGGCGATCGCGTCCGGGTCGTCCGGCGGGACGAGCAGGCCGGTCACGCCCGGGCGAACCAGGTCGAGCGGGCCGCCCGAGGCCGGCGCGATGACGGGTAAACCGCTGGCCGAGGCCTCCTGGATCGTCTGGCAAAAGGTCTCATGCGGCCCGGTGTGCACGAAGATGTCCAGGCTGGCATAGACCGTCGCCAGGTCGGCGCCGCTGCGCGACCCGAGGAAGGTGGCGCCCGGCAGGGCCTTGGCCACCTTGCGGCGGGTGGGGCCGTCACCGACGATCACCACGCGGTTGGTCTTGGCCACCTCGCTGAGCAGGTGCACGCTCTTCTCGTAGGCGAGGCGGCCCACATACCCGACGATGACCTCACCGTTGGGGGCCAGCTCGGAGCGCAACTTCGCGCTGCGGTGGCGAGGATGGAACAGTGTCGTGTCCACGCCCCGGCCCCAGCGCCGGATGTCCTGCACCCCATGCTCTTTGAGCTGCCGGAGGGAGGCGGAGGAGGGAGCGAGGGTGAACGACGCTCGCTTGTGGACAGTGGCGACCCAGCGCCAGGCCGCCCTGGTCGCCGGGCGCAGGCCGTAGGCGGCGGCGTAACCCGGCACGTCGGTCTGGTATACCGCGACGATGGGGATACCCAGGTCGGCGGCGGCCTTGCCGCCCCAGGCACCCAGGACGAAGGGACTGGCGAGATGCACGACGTCGGGGCGGTACTCCTGAAGCGCCGCCTTGATCTGCTTGCTGGGCAGGGCCAACCGCACGTTGCGGTAACCGGGCATAGGCAAGGACGGCAGCCGCATGACGGGGTATTTTTCGCGGCTGGGGTACTTTTTGGCGGCCGGCTCCGGGGCGATGACCAGCGGCGAATGTCCGCGCGCGACAAGATGTTCGGCGATGCGCAGGACAGAGTTGGCGACGCCGTTGACGTCGGGCGCAAAGGACTCGGTAATGATCGCGACCCGCATGGGGGCAGGTTAGGAAGATTAACTGGATGGCTTGAGTCCGCTCTGAGTCCTTGGGGGAAACGGGAAATGAAGTTGGGCTGTGACATTTGCGCGTGCGAAGCAACGCGCGGGCAGCGCCGCCCTTGGGCGCGCGGGTTTGCAAGATCGGTCTGCCCCACACGCCGGCCAAGGGCGGCGCTGCCCGCGGGTCCCAGTCTCGGGTTCAGCCGTCGGCGGCTTCGGCGGCTCGCACCAGGGCGCGTGCCACCTGGCCGAACTGCTGCTGGTCGGTGGTGACGAAGAGGGTCACCCGCTGTTGCCCGCGGTAGTTCGCCAGTAGCTCGAACTCCGCCGGGCGCCGCTTGCCGTAGGCGAAGGCGGCCAGAAACGGGACCACCAGTGCCGGCACGATGAGGGCTAACCCAACCGACGGGCTGAGGATGGACAGGCTCGGCAGCACGATCACCAGCTCCACAGCGGCGGTGACCAGGCCGACCTTGAGGCCCGACTCGGCGTCCCGCTGCGACTGGGCGAAGCGGGTCAGGTCGCGGATGTGGAAGCGTGCGCTCGGGGTGGTGAAGTAGTGGCTGGTGACGCTGGTCCCGTTGTGGCGGTAGTAGTAGATCTCGGGGCGTTGGAACAACTCTGCACTCATGGCGCTCTCCCGGTTCCAAGGTTCGAGTATCCGAGGTTTCGGGGTCCGTGTTCGCGGCGCTGCGATCCGTAATCGCGATATGGGTATGAGGATTGCGCTCTGTGTCGCATCCTTTACAAAAATTAAGCAAGACCGACAGGCTAAATGCAAGTGCAAAATCGTGGCCGTGTCGTGACGCCCGGATTAATGGATACGGATTAGGTTGTGCCTGTGGCAGGGAGGTCAAACCCGACCGTGCTTCGACGCCAGCTCGGCGCCGAGCTCAGGCGCCTGCGCGAGGCCTCCGGACGCACCGCCGCCAGCGCGGCGGCCAAGCTCGACTGGTCCGAGTCGAAACTCAGCCGGATCGAGACCGCCCACACCGGCATCCGCAACGCCGACCTCGATCGGCTGCTGGTGCTGTACAAGGTGCCCGAGCCGGAGCGCGCCAAGCTGATGGCGCTGGCCGGGCAGTCACGGCAGAAGGCGTGGTGGGAGGCGTATGGCGACAGCCTGCCCAACGCGTACGAGACCTTCATCGGTTTCGAGGCCGAGGCGACCGGCATCTTCACCTACGAGTGCCAGGTTGTGCCCGGCCTGCTGCAAACGGCCGAGTATGCTTATGCCGTTACCCAGATCGACCATGTCGCCGAGCCCGAACTTGTCAACCAACGGGTGAGCGTGCGCATGGCGAGGCAAGCGGTGCTGACCCGGGAGCCGGCGCCGAGGCTGTGGGCGATCGTTGATGAGTCGGTGCTGCGCCGTTCCGTGGGCGGGGACGACGTCATGCGGCGTCAGTTACGACGCCTGGTGGAAGCGGCCGAACTGTCGATGATCATCATTCAGGTCCTGCCGTTCGCTGTCGGCGCCCATCGAGGTCTAGCCGGTTCATTCGTACTGCTGGAGTTTGCGGGTTCGACCGAGCATCCGCTTGTTTACTGTGAAGGTATGACTGGCGGTGTCATCCGGAGCAAGCCGGAGGAGATGCGCCAATACTGGATGAGCTTCGAGGCGCTAAAGGCCGCGTCTTTAAGCGAACCAGATTCGATAGCTTTCATCACGGCACTGATCCGTGGCAAAAGCTAAGACCAAACCAAAGAAAGGGGATTGGCTCCTTCATGAGCGAAACGTCCGCCATTGAGCCGCTGCGTTGGATCAAGAGCACGCGCAGCACCTCGAATGGCAACTGTGTAGAGGTGGCTGGCACGGTCACCGGGATCGCTGTGCGCGACTCGAAGGATCCGGATGGACCCGTGCTGCGATTCAGCGCTGAAGCCTGGCAAGGCTTTATCGACGGCGTCCGTACCGGCACCTTCGACCTGCCCCAGGATCGTTGACCGCGATCGTCCTGGTGCTCCCGGCGTTGTGAAGGCCTTGGCTAGATTGCGCCGGGAGTGTGTGGCGGAGGAACTGATCCCGCTGACGCGGTTCGGTGTTGCCGGCTTGGCGCAGCGGTTGGACTGCCTATGTGGCAACACTCGCGCAGCTCAGGGTCGTCTATCGCCATCTTCAGCAGATCGTTGTGAATGGTCCGGCGAGCGAACTCCTTGTTGGCCCGGGTCTCCTGCCACTGGAAGAACACGGACACTGCGATGGCGCCCAGGGCAAGCGCGGCAACGAGGGCGGAGATCGCGCCGTAGGTCTGCCCGATGACACTGCGGCGCTGCCAATCGGTGTCACCGCCACGGAAGAAGTCAAGGGCGAAGGGCGACACCGCGACCGCCAAGATGAGAACCAAGGCAGAGGCAACTGCGGTCCACCGGATCAGGGCTCGCCCGCGCGATGACTTCGTAACCATGATCGCCCCTGTCGTTGGCGCCGGCAAGCCAGTCCATCGACAGATAAGAGTAACCTCTTTGGGATCATTTTTCGATGCGGGGGTCTTGGCCGGTCTGCAGGTTGCGGGCGGTGTCGATCAACGGTACGTGGCTGAAAGCCTGGGGGAAGTTGCCGGTGAAGCGGCGCGCTTTTGTGTCGTACTCCTCGGCGAGCAGCCCGACGTCGTTGCGCAGGGCGAGCAGCTGTTCGAAGGCGCGGTTGGCGTCGTCGTGGCGGCCGGCGAGGGCGTAGTTCTGGGCGAGCCAGAAGCCGCAGGCGAGGAAGGCGCCTTCCCCGGCCGGAAGTCCGTCCACGTTGGACTCCGCGCGCAACCCCGCCTGGGTGTACCGCCGCACGAAGCCATCGGCGTCGCAGAGCTCTTTCTCAATGGCCGCAACGGTTCCGGCCACATAGGGCGAAGACGCCGGCAAGAAGCCTACAAGCGGCATCATGAGCAGCGAGGCGTCAAGCTCGCGCGAGCCGTAGAACTGGGTGAAAGTGTTGCGGCGCTTGTCAAACCCATGCTCCATGATGTCGGCGCGGATGTCGTCACGCAACTCGCGCCAGCGCGAGACCGGACCGTCGAGGCCGAACTGCTCCACCGCTTTCACCGCCCGGTCGGCGGCGACCCAGGCCATCATCTTGGAGTGGGTGAAGTGCCGCTTGCCGCCGCGTACCTCCCAGATTCCCTCATCCGGCGACCGCCAGTTCTTCTCGACGAACCCCATCAAGGCCAGCTCGAGATCCCACGCCGGCCGGTCCGGTTCGAGCCCGGCCTTGCGCGCCTGGTGCAGCGCGTCCATGACCTCGCCGTAGACGTCCAATTGGAACTGGTTGGCGGCGGCGTTGCCGATGCGTACCGGTACACCGCAGTAGCCGGGCAACCAGCCGGCGATGCGCTCGTCGAGCCGCCGCTCGCCGGCCACGCCGTACATGATCTGCAGTTCGGCGGGGTCGCCGGCGATGGCGCGCAGCAGCCAGTGCCGCCAGGCGCGGGCCTCATCGACGTATCCGGAGTAGACAAGCGCCTGCAACGTCATGGTGGCGTCGCGCAGCCAGCAGTAGCGGTAGTCCCAGTTGCGAACGCCCCCAAGGGCTTCGGGCAGCGAGGTGGTCACGGCGGCGACCACGCCACCGGTCGGGGCGTAGGTCAGTGTCTTCAGCGTCAGCAAGGATCGCCGCACCGCTTCGCTCCACCGCCCCTGGTAGGTGCACCGGCCGATCCAGTCCAGCCAGAAGGCCTCCGTACCCTCCAAGGCCACCATGGGATCGATCGGCTGGGTGAACGGCAGGTGCGACGGGCGCCAGGTGAGCACGAAGGGCGCGTGGAATCCCTCCTCCACACTGAACTCCGCCACCGTGGTGTAGTTGTCGCCGCGCAGGGGCACCGGCGTGTGTACCCATACCGCATCCGGCCCGGCGACCGCCACGATGCCCGAGTCCGTCCGGCGCACCCACGGCAAGATGTGCCCGTAGTCGAACCGCAGGGTCAGCTCCATCCGCATCGGGACTCTGCCCCGTACACCTTGAACAATGCGGACGATGTCGGCCTCGTCCCCGCGTAAGGGCATGAAGTCGACGACCCGGACCTCGCCTTCATCCGTTTCGAACGTGGTCTCCAGCACCATGGTCTCGCCGCGGTAGCGCCGCCGGGTCGCCCGCACTGGCGAGGCCGGGGTCAGCCGCCACCGGCCGTGCGACGCGTCGCCGAGCAGGGCGGCGAAGATGGCTCCGGAGTCGAAGCGGGGCAGGCAAAGCCAGTCGACCGAGCCGTCGATGCCGACCAGCGCGGCGGTCTGGGTGTCGCCGATGACCGCGTAATCCTCGATGGGCAGGGGCATTCAACCGCGATACCCGAATACCTCGATTCGTACGCAGGGCGGCCCGGCCCCCGTCGGTCAGGTGCTGCGGGCCCGCGGTCAGCAGGCCCAGCAGCACTTGGCTCGCCAGGACGTGGTCAACTTCGGGTGAACCGCATCCAGTCGAGGTGCCAGCCCGACGAAGCGGCGTCCGGCGCCGACAGGCGCAGGATGTGGGTGCCGGCGGGCAGGGTGAGGGTCGGACCGGTCACTTCGGAGTAGCCGCTGGTCGCGATGGAGCTGTCCAAAGTGGAGCCGTTGACGCTCACCCGGATCCTGGCCTGGACGCCATTGCCGAGACGGTCGGCCGCCCGGAACTTCACCTGATACGTTCCGGACTTGGGCACCGTGATCCGGTACTCGGAAAAAGATGGCGGGCTGACCAGAGCGTATCCACCGTCGACCCCGCTTGCGGGGTCGGTGCACGTCGCGGCCGCCGGCCAGCAGCTGGCCAGCGGCGCGGCCGACTCGACGTCGGCGACGGCGAACTGGCCGGGGCGCTGCGTGGTCGAGGTGGTCTGCGTGACCTCCGCCTGCACGGTGCTGGATCCGCCGGGTTTCGCGGTCAGGCGCAACGGTTCCCGGCCCAGCAACCGTCCTAAGTCGACGGAGTAGGCCCACTGGTCCAAGGCGCGCATCAGCATCTCCGGATGGTCGCGCTTGAGCTCACCCGGTACCTCCTGCATGACGAAGGCCCACAGCCGGCTCGACGCGTCGATCGGGCCCTGCATCGCCGCCAGCCTCGGCCCGCCGGTGCAGCGCTGGGTGGGATCGTTGGCGCACGGCCCCTCCACGGTGCGGCGCGTAACCCCTTGCGCCATAAGACCGGTCAGGTCGCTGACCTTGAACGTCATGGCGCTGCCGCTCCCATCGGGATCGACCGCGACCGTTGTCGCGTGCGGCCAGCTGGTGATGATGACGTTGCCCGTGGCCCTGTCCTCGTCCAGGTTGAAGATCGGGCCGAGCAGCTTGGGCTGGACCAGGTTGTAGTCGGGCCGGCATACCTTGCCCCACAACGGTCTCGCTCCGGCCGCGGTGGTCACGTAATCGCCCAGCGGCTTGGCCGGGTCGAAGCACTCCGGCCGCGAGAAGCGCCGCCCCTGAGCGGTCTTCGCCCAGACCTTGACGCCGAGCCCGGCCCAGCCGTCACCCGTGGGCATCCACAGGTTGCCCTGCTTGTCATAGTGCAGCGGGCCGCCGCCCGCGATGGCCTTCAACCCGTTGAGCGGCTCGACCGCCGACTCCACCTCGCCGGTGATGAACGGCGCCGACGCGACGCGGATCCGCTGATCCGGCGGCGCGGTCGGGTGGTAGGAGAACTCGACGATCCCGACGCCGATGGTCTGGTTGCGCACGCATCCCTGCGGCGGGTTTTCTCCCTCCGGAATGAAGTAGCGGTAGGCGCCCGCGTCCGAACTGAGCGCGAAGCGTTCCGGCTCACCGGGAAGCGTGCTCGGGTCGGCCTGCACCTCCCGTGGCGCGATCCCAATCTTGCGATCGGCCTCGGGCGGGATGGTCTGGCCGAAGGGCGGCGGCGGGCACGCGGCCGGCGGCGGGTCCGGATAGGACAGTGCGTCCGGCCAGGAGGGATCGTCGACGCCCTCGAGGGTGTAGCTCGCGGTCACCTTGATGTTCATCCGCCCGGACGCGTCCGGCCCGGTCAGGTCCAGCACGCTGATCCGGCCCGGGGCGTAGTGCGCGACCACGACGTCGTTGGAGTTGGGCAGGACCGCCATCTCGCTGGCCCAGGTGCACTCTGAGCGGATGCCCAGGTTCGGGTTGACCGGGCAGATCCGGTCGGCGATGGCCGGGCCGTTCACCGGATCGGCGGCGACGGTCGCGTCATAGAGCTCCCGCGGCGACCACGAGTTGCGCCAGTCCGGCCGCCCGTCCCCGTTGGCGTCGGGCCCCTCGGACACGCGCCACGCACCGTCGGATCCCTTGGTTACCACCGCGAAGGCCGGGAACAGCCCCTGCGTCTCGGGGTCCTGGCCGTTGTGCGGGAACGAGCCGGAGACGATGACCGCGTTGCCGCCGTTGAGAGTGGCGACATCGAGCAGGTTCGCTCCGACCTTGGTGCCGTCCGGTCGTACCGGGACCTCCTTGTTGCGATCGGTCTTGAACCGGATATTCGAGAAGGACCCGCTGTCGGGATTGAACGCGGTGACCGACATGCCCTCGCCGCTGGGCAGGAAGACGTTCCCGGCGGACTGCACGTTCATGGCGAAAATAGTGCCGTCGCCGGCGATCGTCGAGAACCATGGCCCCTTGCCCGGCTCGAAGCCGAAGTTGCTCACGGCCCGGGTGGAGTAGGCCTGGCCCGTGGGCAGGTTGCTCTTGCCCGCCAGGAGCCCTGCGTCGAGCGTGCCCGCCTTTCCATGCAGCACAACGGAGTCGGAGCAGCGCTGCGCGGCCCGGCTGAGCGTCGCCGTGTAGACCAGCTTGCCGGCGGGGTTGAGAGTCAGGTTGTCCCCCGCGAACCACGGCTGCGTGCCTGTCGCGCCGTGGGTGCGCGCGTCCGCGCCGAAGTCGACCATCTCCCACGAGTCGGTGGCGTTCGTCGCGGCGGTGAACCTGATCCAGTCGTTGACCCGGCGGGCCGCGTCGGCGTAGTCGGGGTCGCGGCTGCTCGCGTTCTCCGGCGCGGTCACGGCCACGACGCACCCGCCGCGCTGCGACAGCTCATCGGCGACGCGGCCCAGGTTGGCGTAGACCTCATTGACGCGCGCGTCCCGGTCGGCCGGCGTGGCGCCCGCCCCGACGTAGAGCGCGTCGTTCATGCCGAGGGCCACCACGAAACCCTGTGGGTCATGCTCGAGCAGGCCACGGAAGTCGCTGTTGTCGGTCCAGCGGCGCCCGATCACCCCTTCCACCTCGGCCCTGACGCCGAGCTTGGCCAGGTTTCCCTCGACGTAACCCTGGATGGCGGTGGCGTTGTAGTTCGAGTCGTTGAGCTGGTGCAGCAGGTCGTCGCCGAGCACGCCGATTCGTGGGACTGCTGTGGCCCCTCCAAAAGGCGCTGTGTAGATGACGCACGAACCGTCTGGGGTGAGCAGCCTCGGCGAGAGGTAGACGACGATCGGGCGTGCGATCGCGGTGAGGGTGCCGCGGACGCTTTGGTACGAGGGCGGGTTGGTGCCCGCCGGGGGATAGGCTCCGGGGACGTTGTCGTACCTCAGCTCCCAGGTCAGCCCGCCCGCGTCGGTGTCCGCACCGCCGGCGATGCGCCGCAGCCCGGTCACGGTGAGAGCATCGCCGTAAATCGTTGGCGCGATTGAATAATTGGCCCGCCACGTTATCCCGGCCTCGGTGCAAGCAGCGCTGCCGGTGACCGCCGCCTGAGCGTCCGTCGCCAGGAGGGGCGAGGCGGCCAGCGCTACGGTCGCTATGAAGACTCTAAGTCGCATAGCCTTCTGATTACGCAATCAAACGATCTCAGTCGATGCCCGGCGCGGATCCTTTACATAGATTTGTCCCGCGCTGGCTCTGCACCCATATGGGCAACTGATCGTTTGATGCAGCATTTTCGGGGAAAGTGCTGCTTCCCAACGATTTGAGGGAGCATTTTCCCGGATAATGCTGGATCAAACGATCTTGCGACGGGCACGTTGGGCCGAGCTCAGCTGAGGACGGCGTTCTGGAGGTCGACCGCGCTGTGCTGGCGGGCCGCGTCGACCTTGTCGACCGGTCCGGCCCAGCGCAGGCCATAGGTGTCAAGCGGCGTGCGGTCGGCGGCGTAGGCGGTGTTGGCCTGCTGTTGTAGGTATGTCGTGAAAGGACGGTCGGGCAGGGCGGCGTTGAGCCGGGCCAGGCCGCGCACATGGGCGCCCTTGAAGGATGGGCCGTCGGCGCCGCAGTCGCCCGACTCGCACGGATCGCGCAGGATCCCGTTGGCGTGCAACAGGCTGGTGGTCGTGGCGGCGGTGGCGATCCGGCGGGCGGTGGTCAGCAGCGTGCCGTCGCCGGTGGCGCGCCACAGCTCGGTCAGGGCGGCGAGCAGGACGCCCTGGTTGTAGGACCAGACGGTATCGCCGTTGTTGGTGCAGGTGCTCAGATTGATGCCGTCGTTGACGAGGTTCGACGCGTTGATCATTCTGGTACCAAGAAACCAGCTCCAGCCGGAACGAGCGCGCGAAAGATACAGGCTGTCACCCGGGATCCGGTTGTGCAGAGCGGCATTGACCTGGATATAGAGACTGTTGGAGATGGCGTTCTTGTACGTCCGGGCGGTGCTCCACCACACGCCGCCGCCGCAGACACCGTCCCAGTAGCGGGCCATGTAGTCGGCTCCCACGCGAGCCGTTGTCAGGTAACGGCTTTCGCCGGTCACGTCGTAGGCGGCGATCCAGGCCATCGCCCACCAGCCGGTGTCATCGATGAAACTGTTGGTGAAAACGCCGATCCGGTCGTGGGTGTTGGAAATGGCGTACCGGTACGACGGCATGCCGGTGAGCCGGATGTTGTCGATGATCGCGGTGAGCGCGTTGGCCGAGTTCCACCAACCGGTGGTGTCGAAGAGCCCGGAGGTCTGGTTGTAGAACATCATCAGGCCGGTGGCGGCGGCGGTCGGCCGGCTCCACGCGTTCCAGGTGGTGCGGGCCCAAGCGGTACAAGCTATCTCGGGTCTGTCCCCGGCCTTGCCGCAGGCCCGCAGGGCCCCGACGCCGCGGTTGGCCCAGTCGTCGTTGTTGTACTGCGTCGTGCGCCAGCCGCGCCGCCCGGCCGGGATCGCGGTCTGACCGAGCAGGCCCTCCCAGCTTCGCCCGCCGTCGAAGGAGCGGTCCAGCCACACCCGGTCGCCCGGGTTGCCGTTCTCCACCGCCCCCCACCCCATCGCGTCGTTGTCGTTGAGGTGCAACACGATCTGGCGCCCCCAGACGGTGGCCGTGACCGGTACGCGCTCGCCGGGGGCCAGGGCCGGGTCGCGCCCGTCGCAGTAGCGGTTGCAGATGGTCGCCTGCGCACCAAATCCCGCGGGCGATAACAGCAGCGTGAACGCCGCCAAGACATGCAGAGCTCCCATGCATCAGATTATATTCATGATCATCGAGGGTTGACGAACAGGCTCTGGGCCGCTCTTCCGATCCGGCCCTCCTCGTCGTACAGGGCGGTATCGGCCAGGCCGATGCCGTAGCTGTCCACCGACGTGGCCGCTTGCAGGCACACCCACTCCCCCACCGGGTACCGGACAAGGTGGACGGTCAGGTCGGCATTGATGAAGACGTGCTTGGCGAAGTCGAGGACGTTGCTCACGCCGTTGCCCGAGTCGGCGGCGATGAGCACGCGGCACAACGGGCTCATCGCCTCGCCCTCGACCAGGGGCATCCTGGCGCGCATCCAGCAGGTCGCCGGGCCCGGCTCCACGAACGAGCCCTCGGCGAAGCGAACCTCCATCGACGTGTGATAACCGACGGCATAGGGGACAGGGAAGAACTCTTTGGGTACCGCATCATGAAAAAGCAATGGAGAGTGGGCAATAGACGGCGCCGCACCCTCCGCTTCCCGGATAAGCAAAGCACGGCAACGCATATACGGCTCGATGGCGGCCTCGATGAGGGACACGCTCCGGCCTTGGCGCACCACGGAAGCGGTGACGGTCAGCTCGGCGATGGGCACGGGACGGTTTATGTCGTAGGTGATGCGGGCAACCCTCATGTTTGGAGCGGCGAGTCTCTCGACGGCACGGCCCAGTAGCGCGGCGGGTGGGCCGGCGTGCTGCGAGCGTTCGTCCCACGGGCCACGCGTGTGTTCGGACGAGGCGAACCGATTGTGAGTTACTTTTGAGTAAAAAGCCACCCTCGCATCCTAGGTATCACGTGGGTGTCAATGAGGTTGGCACCTTTTAGCCCAACACTAGCGTTGTGTAACAACCCAGTAACTGTGATGTGCTAAGAAGAGCCGCAGCAGTGCCGGATTAAGGGATGTAGCCTCGATGTCCCGGAACGGAAAGTCGATGCTGTCGAGATCGTTGGTGGTGGTCTCAAACCGGCTACCCATTGATGAAACCGTGGCCGCGGATGGCGCGACCGCGTGGCGCCGAAGCAACGGGGGCCTGGTGCGAGCCCTGCATCCGGTGGTCCGCGACGAGGCGGCCGTCTGGGTTGGATGGACCGGCGCCCTCGGCGAGCCGGCCTCCACGATGCTCGAGATGGAGGGGCTGCGCATGCACTCCGTCCCGATGTCGGCCGAGGACCACGCCGACTATTACGAGGGGTTCGCCAACGCCACCCTCTGGCCGCTCTACCACGACGCCGTGGAGCAACCCGTCTATCACCGGCGTTGGTGGGAGGCGTATCACCGGCTCAATCAGCGCTTCGCCGACGTGACCGCGCGGGTGGCCGACCGAGACGCGGTCGTGTGGGTACAGGATTACCATCTTCAGCTGGTACCGGCGATGCTGCGCAAACTCAGACCCGATCTGCGCATAGGGTTTTTCATGCACATCCCCTTCCCGCCCGGTGAGCTGTTCGTGCAACTGCCCCGGCGGGTCGAGCTGATCGAAGGGTTGCTCGGGGCCGACCTCGTGGGCTTCCAGCGGCCGGGCGCCGCGCGCAACTTCGCCTGGCTCGCCTCACACCTGCTCGACCTGCCCACGACCAAGCGGGACATCCCTTACGAGGGAAGGAATGTACGCACCGGCGCCTTCCCCATCTCCATCGACGTCGAGGAGATCGAGGCGCTGGCCGACCGTTGCGAGGCGCGGGAGCGCGCCCGCCAGCTGCGGGCCGACCTGGGCAGTCCGGACCGGGTGGTGCTCGGCGTCGACCGCCTCGACTACATCAAGGGCATCGAGCAGCGGCTCAAGGCCTATCGCGAGTTGCTGGCCGACGGGCGGATCAAAGTGCCGGACACGGTCATGGTCCAGGTCGCCGTCCCGAGCCGGCAACGGGAGGGGCAGTACCGCCTGCTGGCCGAGCGGATCGAACGGGAGGTGGCCCGGATCAACGGCGACTTCGGCCGGGTCGGGCTCGCCGCCGTGCACTACCTGCACCAGGCGATCAAACCCGCCGAGCTGACCGCGCTCTACCTCGCCGCCGACGTCATGGCGGTGACCCCGCTGCGCGACGGCATGAACCTGATCGCCAAGGAGTACGTCGCGGCCCGCGTCGACGGCAACGGCGCCTTGGTGCTCAGCGAGTTCTGCGGCGCCGCCGCCGAGCTGCGCCAGGCCTATCAGGTCAACCCGCACGATCTCGACGGCATGAAGGGGACGCTGCTGCGCGCGCTCGAGGCCGATCCGGTCGACAACCGAAGGCGCATGCGCGCCATGCGGCGCCACCTCCATACCCACGATGTGCGGCGCTGGGCGCATTCCTACCTTAGCGCGCTCGCACAGGACCACTAACTAAGGGTTCTGCGTAATACCGATCACGTTGCCGTCGGGGTCCTTGATCGTGGCGACCAACTTGCCGCCGCCCACGTCCCGGACGTCCTCGTTGGCCTGGGCCCCGGCGTCGAGCATGGCCTTCATGGTGGCATTGATGTCATCGACCACGAAGTACACGGTCGCCCCGGTCATGCCCGCCTTGTGGCCGTTGGGTACCAGGCCGATGTCCTGACCCTCGATGTTCCAGCCCACGTAATAGGCCGCGTCCGCGATCGGCTCCAGGCCGTCGAGCAGTGCGTTGAAGACCGCCTTGGCGGCCTCGACGTCCCGCACCGGGAACAGCACCGTCTTCACACCTTCACTCATCTTCATCCTCCTTGAATGGGGTCCAACACCCGTTATGACGCATGCCGCCCAACTTGTGTGACTGTTTCCAAGAAATACCTCAGATCGGTCTAGCGTGGGGTTCGTGAGGCTTCTGAACCTTAAACTTTCGGATCTTCAGCGGCGTACCAGCATGAAGTGGCGGGCATACCCGGAGGACGTGCTGCCGATGTGGGTCGCGGAGATGGACGCCCCCGTCGCCCCGGCCGTGCGCGAGGCGGTGGCCGACGCCCTGGACCGGGGCGACACCGGTTACCCGCGCGGTAACGCCTATGCGCTCGCGCTCGCCGACTTCGCACTCGACCGCTGGGGATGGGCCGCCGATCCCGCGCGCATGTCGATGGTCCCCGATGTGATGCTGGGCGTCGTCGAGCTTCTCAAGCTGGTGACCGAGCCGGGTGACGGGGTCGTGGTCAACCCGCCCGTCTATCCACCTTTCTACATGTTCGTGGAGCACATGGACCGCCGGGTCGTCACGGCACCGCTGTCCGGGGACGGCCGGATCGATCTCGACCGCCTGCGCGACGCCTTCCAGACCGCCCAGGCCTACCTGCTGTGCAACCCGCACAACCCGACCGGGACCACGCACACGCCCGACGAACTGACCGCCGTCGCCGAGCTCGCCGCGGCCCACGGCGTCACCGTCGTCGCCGACGAGATCCACGCCCCGCTCGTGCTGCCGGGGTCGCGGTTCACCCCCTACCTTTCCGTGTCGGACAACGGTTTCGCGGTGATGTCGGCCTCCAAGGGCTGGAACCTCGCGGGACTCAAGGCGGCCTTGGCCATCGCCGGAACGGGCGCCGGCTCGGTTGATCGACTGGCGCAGATGCCTGAGGAGGTGAGCCACGGCGTCAGCCACGTGGGCGTGATCGCGCACACCGCCGCCCTGCGCCGCGGGCGCGAGTGGCTCGACACCCTGCTCGGCGAGCTTTCCGCCAACCGGGAGTTGCTTGGGAACCTGCTGGCCGAGCGCCTGCCCGGGATCGGTTACCGGCCCCCGGCCGCCTCGTACCTGGCGTGGCTCGACTGCCGCGGTCTTGGTCTGGACGGTGTCGCCGCGGACGTCTTCCTGGAGCGGGGCCGGGTCGCCCTGAACCCGGGGGAGGCCTTTGGCGATGGCGGGGAGGGCCACGTGCGGATGAACATCGCCGCCTCCCCCGAGCTGATCACCGAGGGCGTAGATCGCATGGTAGGCGCCTTGAGCCAAGATCGCCGATAAAATCTTCCGGCGGATGTCCGGTGGGAGCCCGCGGCCCCGACGTCTCGGGTGAAGTTTCTCGAGAGAAGGAGTGGGATCGTGAAGTATATGATCATGATGGCCGGTTCGCAGCGCGACTACGACGTGCTCACCGGCAAGCCCGCGGGCGACAGCCCGGCTTGGACGCCGGAGGAGATCGGGGCGATGCACGAGTTCATGGGCAAGTGGAACCAGGAACTTGTCGACTCGGGCGAGTTCGTCGACGCCCGGGGGCTGGCCGCGCCCGTGCACACCCGCCGGATCCAGTTGCGCGAAGGCGTTCCAGTGGTCACCGACGGGCCATACCCGGAGACGCAGGAGGTGCTCGCCGGGTACACCATCGTCGAGTGCGACAGCTTCGACCGCGCCACCGAGATCGCCGCGAAGCTCGCCCGGACGCCCCACCCGGAGCACGCGGACCTCGGCCGCGAGTGGTATGTCGACGTCCGTCCCGTCCTCGAAGGCGTTGAGGACATGTGACCGCCGTGAGTTTCGAGGGTCTGCTGCGCGAACTGGCGCCGCAGGCCCTGGGCGCGCTCGTGCGGCGGTACGGCCACTTCGACCTGGCCGAGGACGCGGTCCAGGAGGCGTTGCTGGCCGCGGCCATGCAATGGATTCATGAAGGGGTACCGGATAATCCGCGCGCCTGGCTGATCACCGTCGCGTCGCGTCGCCTCACCGATCTGCTGCGCAGCGAACTGGCCCGCCAGCGCCGCGAGGAGTCGGTCGCCCGCGCCGCCCGGGTCCTGGTCCCGGGCGGTGACGCTTCGGATCAGGACGACAGCCTCATCCTGCTTTTCATGTGCTGCCATCCGGCGCTCAGCCTGGCCTCGCAGATCGCGTTGACTCTGCGCGCGGTGGGCGGCCTGACCACCGCCGAGATCGCCCGCGCGTTTCTGGTGCCGGAGGCGACGATGGCGCGCCGGATTACCCGGGCCAAGCAGGCCATCAAGGACAGCGGCATCCCGTTCGCGATCCCGCCCGGCCCGGCCCGCCTTGGCGCCGTCTTGCACGTCCTTTACCTGATATTCAACGAAGGCTATGTGAGCACGTCAGGCCCGAATCTGCAGCGGCACGAGCTGGCGGCCGAGGCCATCAGGCTGACCCGGATGGTGCACCAGCTGCTACCTTCCGAGCCCGAGGTGACCGGCCTGCTGGCGCTCATGCTGCTCACCGACGCGCGCAAGGCGGCCCGCACCGGCCCCGACGGCTCCCTCATCCCCATGGACGAGCAGGACCGCGGCCGGTGGGACGCCGGCCAGATCGCCGAGGGCGTGGCGCTCATCAGTTCGGCGCTGCCGCGCGGCGCGACCGGACCCTATCAGCTCCAGGCGGCGATCGCCGCCCTGCACGACGAGGCGGCCTCCGCGCAAGAGACGGACTGGCCGCAGATCGTGGCGATCTATGAGGTGCTGCTGCGGGTTTCAAACACTCCTCTGGTACGGCTGAACCACGCGGTCGCGGTGGCAATGGTCTCCGGCCCGGCGGCCGGGTTGGAACTGGTCGGCAAGCTGGAGGCGGACGGTGGCCTCGCCCACGACCACCGGCTCGCGGCGGTCCGCGCCCATCTGCTCGAGCGCTCCGGCGACCTGGCGGCGGCCCGGCGCGCCTACGAGGCGGCGGCCCATCTAGCTCCCAGCCTGCCGCAGCAGCGCTATCTCAACGCCCGGGCTGCTCGGTTGGGCCCTATTTCGGGGAAGTAGGGCCTTCAGCGCGCCGGGATGCCCCTACTTCCCCGAAGTAGGGATTAGGCTCGCGCCTCGTGAAAGGGTTTGCGAGGCGGGAGTTTCAACTGATGCTGCTGCGGCGCATGGCCGACTTCCAGCCGCACCTGGTGGAGGCGGCCCGGTTCGAGACGCAGGCGTCCCACGCCGAGTACATGGCGGCCCACAACCGTTGGCAGACAATGCTTTACTCGCGTCGCGCCCCGCGCGGGCTGGATCTCTACCGGGCCGTGCTCGGGCCGCCCGACACCGAAAGGGCCGAACGCGTCGGCGACGTGACGGTCACCGCCTGCGCTTGGAAGCTGCCCGCGCTGTGGCCGGATCTGCGGTACGAGGTGATCGTCGGCGCCGGCAACGTGGTGCTGCACGGCTGGCTGGTGCGCGCACCCGGAAGTCCCGTGCCGGCACTGGGAAAACCGGCCGACCTGGCCCCATGGTCGTGCGTCGTGGGCGATGCGGTGGCCAATTTTCCTGGGGCGCTTCAGAAAGACCCCGGCGTCCCGCACCAGTGGCTGGTGACCGTCGCCGGCCACCAGCTCTGGTTCGTCCACGGACTGTTTCAGCTGGTGAAGTAGACGTCGTCCACCGCGAACGACTCGCCCTGGTACAAAGTACTGCTGGCGGAGAACTGGTGGCCGGTCAGGTTGCTTGTCCCGCCGTCGAAACGGGTGGCCGAGCCGGTGGCCACGCCGTTGACCGTGACGGTCGCCGAAGTGGTGGTGGCCCGCACCTGGATGGTGGACCAGACGCACGCCGGAGTGCATGCGGTGGAAGGGTTCAGGGCCGGTCCGGTGCCGATGACGCGCCATTCCGTGCCGTTGTGGTACCGGATCGTGCCGTCAAACCAGACCGCGAGGTGGAAGGCGACCCGGCGCTGGCCGTTGACCGGCGTGGCGAGGATGTCGAACAGGAACGCCGATGTCCCACCGGTCCCCACCGGGCGCCACTGGTCCGGATGGAAGCGGAACTCGAGCGTCTTGGTCGCGCTCGACGAGTCGACGCGGCGGACCGCGGGCAGGTGCGAGCCGTGGTCGTCGATGATGCGCAACACCCGGCTCGTGCCGCTGCCCGAGGTGGTCTGGCTGACCCAAACCCCTTGGTGCCCAACGCCGTTGTCGTCGACGGTGTAGTCGACCGAATAACCTCTCGGGATACCGTTCACCGGATCGTTCTCGAACGAGTCGACGTCGCCGGCGTGCAGCTCGATCTCGTTGAGGAGGCTGCACGGCGCGGCGACGCCGGGCGGGCACGCCGACGCGGTCCCGGCGAGCACTCGCACCTGGCGGGCCTGGCGAGCCGGGACGGACGGGTATTGCAGCGCATAGGATTTCAGGGCGCTGGTGGTGTACCAGTCGGTCCAAGGGTCTTGCGGTGTCATTCTGGTCTGGACGACGGCGCTCTCGGTGGCGCCGATGGCCAGGCTCAAACCCAGTCTGGTCAAGGTATAGGCGCGGTCGAGGGCGATCTCGAACGTGCCGGGGCCGCCGGATCGCATGGCGCTGGACCACATCTCGTTGCTGCCGTCGACCGCGCCGCGCGCGCCCGTCCGGGCGTGCCCCGCGACGGCCGAACTCATGTCGCCACCGAGCTGGACCCGCCCGGCGGCGACCTGGCCGGCCAGGTCGATCTTGCCGGTGCCCGCGGTGAGGACGTCGGCCATCACCTTCTTGATCTGATAGTTGGTGGTGCCGCCGGACATCGGCGGCGTCTGCCAGGTGCACTTGTTGTAGTGCACACCCTGGTAGGTGATGGCGTGGCAGGTGTCGGCGAGCAGCACGGCCCGGTTCGCCTCGGTCCAGGCGAAGTCGGCGTTGCCGCTGGAGCCCTCGTTCAGGTCGTTCGGGTCGGCGACGGAGTGGTTGTCATAGAACATCTTCTTGACGTTCCACGCGTTTCCGGTGCCATCGTGGGAAAGCGCGATGTGATTGTCCGGCCGCCCGGCGACCAGCGCGAGAATCCCGTTGGGCAGCAAGGAGAGCCGCGGGTTGATGCGACCGAAGGGCTTGATGCCGTTGGCTCCGGCGGCGAATTCGGGGATGCCGGTCGGGCCGGAGGTCCAGCTGGTGCCGAAGCTGGTGGAGCGCCGCTCGTAGAGGTTGTCATAGTTGGTGGTGCGCATGACCGCCAGCAGGTCACCGTTGGCGGTGATGACGATGCCGGTCTCGTTGAACCCGTGCGTGGTCGTGCCCTGCGCGATGGTGCTGCGCAGCGTCCACGACTGCCCGGCGTTGAAGCTCACCATCAGCAGCGAGGTGTTGACCGCGTTACCCGCCGAGTCGCGCAGGTTGCCGTAGCCGGCCATCAGCAGCGGCCCGGTGGGTACCTGCACGATGGAGGTGGGGAAGAAATTGGCGGTCGAGTGGACGAATGTCTGCGGGGCAATGTTGAGTGTGGCGTCGATCTCTTGCGGGAAAGTGGCACCGTCGTCGGTCGAGTAGGCCAGCTTTATCGTGCGTTGCTGCGGGTTCACCGAGGTCTGCCCGCCTAAGACGGCGCGCACCACCCGGCCGTCATCAAGGCGGGCACTGGCCTCGTAGGCCTCCTCAGTCGTGAGAGGGAATGTGCCGCCGCCGTTTCTTGAAACCATTTGCGTTGGTACCGAATAGCCGTCCCCATCGAAGTGAGTGACGAATCCCGCGTAGACCGCCCGGCCCGGAGAGGCTTCCGTGCCCGTGTCATAGGCCTCGGCCATCGCATACCAGGCGGGAGGGTTGCCGGCCGGGTCATAGGCCGTGCCCTCGCCGCCGAGGACCAGCGCCGGCGCGGTCGGCGACAGCCCCGCCACCTCGGATCTGGTCACGGCCAAGGCGGCCGGGGCGTGGGCGAGCGCGGCCACCAAAATCGAAACACTGAAGAGTATGATTTTCCTCATCCTGACACCCTGGCCGGTATCGTCACCGTCCACAAGCGACAGGGTCAGGTGCTAAATGAACACGCGGAACAAGCACGCGAGCATCGACGCGGCGAACAGGATGAGCAGCGAGCCCGCCAGGATCCGGCCGAAGATCCGCGCCCGCCGGGTGGGGCCGCTGGCCAGGCGGCCCAGCATCGCGATCTCCGACTCGACGAGGTAACCGCTCGGGCTGTCGCTGGTCACGTAGTCCAGGCCAGGGTGCTTTCGCACCCCCTCCTCCTCGGGTCGCATACCTACCGATGGTATTACTGAATTCATGATCGGGCGACGGGCCGCTCTGCTCAGCTTCCTCACCAGCGCCGTGCTCGCCGGTGGCAACGGGGTGGGCATCCGGTTCAGCAATCGTGAACTGCCGCCGCTGTGGGGCGCGGGGGTCCGCTTCGGCGTGGCCGCCGCCCTGCTATTGATCGTGATGGCGGTGATGCGGCTGCCGCTGCCGCGAGGCCGGGCCTGGACCGGGCCGCTCACCTACGGACTGCTCAACTTCGCCGCCTCGTACGCCTTGGGCTACTACGCCTTGCTGCACATGCGGGCCGGCTTCGGCCAGATCCTGCTGGCGCTGGTGCCGCTCACGACGCTGCTGCTCGCCGTCCTCGAACGCCAGGAGAAGCTCAGCCTCGCCGCGGTGACGGGCACGTTGCTGGCGTTCGCCGGCGTCACGCTCATGGCATGGGTACCGCAGACCGAGCCCGTGCCGCTCCTGGCGATTCTGGCGGCGGTGGCCAGCACCCTGTGCCTGGGCCAGACAGCGGTGCTGGTGCACCGGCTGCCCGGGGCGCATCCGGTCACCACCAACGCCATCGGCATGGCCATCGGCGCCGCTGTGCTGCTGGCCTCCTCGTTCCTGCTGCGCCAGGCGCATCCGTTGCCGCAGCGCACCGAGACCTGGCTTGCCCTGGTCTACCTGGTCATACCCGGTTCGATCGGTGTGTTCGTGCTCTACCTATTGGTGCTGCGCAGCTGGCCGGCGTCGAAGGCCGCCTACCTGTTCGTGGTGATCCCGTTCGTCACCTTGGCCCTGTCGGCGTGGCTCGACCAAGAGAAGGTCGGGCCGGGCGTGGTCGTGGGCGGCCTGCTCGTGCTCGCCGGTGTCTACTTTGGAGCACTGCGGCGCAGGCCGCCCACGGATTCAGTTCTGGACGCGGAAGGTGGCGTCCTGCCGGTCGAGCGCGGGTGAGCCCGACGTGAGCACGTCGAGGCGCAGCGCGAAGTTGAAGTGGCGGATGTACCGGGTCGGCTGGGAGAACGACCTGAACGAGGACATGCTCGCATCGGCCAGACCCGCCACCCGGTAGAAGGTGGCGTCGCCGCGGAACGTCGCCGTGCCGTCATTGGGATCTATGCGCAGGGCGAAGTTCGACTGGCGCAGGTACCGGTCGGGGAAGTTGGCCGAGCGCAAGGAGACCCCGGCGGAGTCGGCCAGACCCGGCACCATCACCCACTGCTGGTCCTGGTAGGGGTCGAACGGGTACGGGTCGATGCGGGCGTTGAAGTTGCTGTGCCGCCAGTACCGGTCCGGGTAGTTGTACGACTTGAGCCTGGTCCAGCTCGGCAACCCCCAGCGCGACACCATCGCGTTGTACTCGGCCGCGGTGATCTGGGCGATCGAGGCGTGCTTGGAGTTGAGCGGCTGGGCGTAGTTGCGCTGGTTCATCACGGTCCACGAGCCGCCGGAGATGCTGCCGGTCGACCAGGCGTAGAACTCGCCGTTGACCGGGGAATAGGAGTCACCCCACAGGTAGAAGGTGTTGGAGGTCAACGCCTTCGCGATGATGGGCGCCTCGATGCCGTTGCCCTGTATCATCCCGCTCGTGTAGGTGGTGAAGCTTCCCGGGTTGAGCGTGTTCGACCGGGCGCCGAACAGCAGCCCGTTGGCGAGGTTCTTGTAGTAGAGGTAGTTCACGCCACCGTCGCTGAAGACCGTGCCGTCGAGCACGTTGAAGCCCGGATCGAAGAAGACCTGCGGTGAGCTGACGGTCTGGAAGTCGGTGGTGTAGTTGACGAAGAACACATCCCGGGTGCCATTGTTTATCGAGTAGATGATTCCGTACTGTCCCCGGGCCGGATCCCAGAACGCCTCCGGCGCCCAGGTGTGGCTCTGCAGGGTGTTCAGTCTCAGCCGGTGGTACCCGGTGAAGCTGGTCATGTCGGTGGAGAACCACACATGGATGAACTGGTTGCGCAGGCTGAAGTCCGTACCGTTGAGGTCGGTGGCGAGGATGACGAAGGTGCCGTCCTGCCGCCGCAGGATGTACGGGTCGCGCAACCCGAGCGTCCCCTGGGTCGGGGTGGCCACCGGGTTGTTCTGGTTGAGCGGTGACCAGGTCAGCCCGTCGTTGCTGACGGCCAGGTGCAGGCCGTAGTTGCTGCCGACCCGGCTGGGTGATTCGGTGAAGTAGGCCATCACAAACGCTGTGTTGGCCGCCGAGGCCGGTGCCGCCACGAAGGGCAGCGGCACCAGAATCAGCGCGAGGAGCAATGCTAGACGTTTCATCCGACCTGTCCTGAAGGTGAGGCCATGACGGTGGTGAGGGCTTGCGGGACACCGAAGTTCGGGGTGCCGTCGGCGTTCCAGGTGAACTTCTGCGCCCGCGTGGTGCGGTTGACGTCGCAAGGGGCGGTCGCGGAAGCGTTGGCGTGGTAGACGATCCAATCCTCGGTGCCGTCGGGCGACTTGAAGAAGCCGTTGTGCCCCGGGCCGAAGACACCGTTGGCGTCGTTGCGCTGGAACACCGGGTTGGGCGACTTCGTCCACGACGACTGCAGCAACGGGTCACCACCGTTGTAGGTGATCATGCCCAGCTTGTAGTTCGGGGTGGAGCAGTGGCTCGCCGAGTAGACGACGAACGTCCTTCCGTTGTGGTTCAACTGCACCGGGCCCTCGGCGACCGCGCCGCCCTGCGTCTCCCACGACAGCGTCGGCTGGATCAGGATGCGCCGGGTGCCGCTGGCCGTCCACGGGTTGCTCAGCGGGCGGATGAACGTGGGTTGCGAGCCGTTGAAGAACGTGCCCATCAGGTACAGCTGGCCGTTGAGCTGCAGGATGCTACCGTCAAGCTCCCAGGTGTTGTCCTGCGTCGGGTCAAGCATGTCGGCCTTGAACGTGTACGGTCCCATCGGGTCCAGGCCGGCGCTCTCGAGCACGTGAATGCGTTGCGAATTAAGGTTGAACGGCTCCCGGCCGGCGGTGTAGTAGAGGTACCAGCGCTGCCCGTTGGGCCCGTTGAGGAGGTGGAACTCGGGTGCCCACAGGGTCCCGGCGCCGTTGGGGTTGGTCAGGTTGAAGATCACCTGCTCCTGCGCGGTCCACAGGCCGCCCAGCGTGGAGGAGCGCCGCATGGTGATGGTGCGGTTCCACGTGGTCGCGGCCAGGTAGTAGAAGCCGTTGTAGAAGGTGAGCCACGGGTCGGCTCCCTGGGGGTCGAGCGGGTTGCGGAAGGTGCTGCCGCCGCTGCCCGGGTTGAAGCCGGCGAGCCGCCACACGCGCGAAGACGCTGTGCTGCAAGGCAACTGGACCAGGCCGGTGTTGACGGTGGAGGCGCCTCCGGCCGGCACTATGCACTTGTTGGAGTGGACAGCCTGCAGATTGAAGGTCTTGTCGGTCCCGGTGACTGCTACGGGTACAAGACGGAATTTTTGATTATTTCCTCCGTTGCAGGTCCACTGGATCACTGTGGCGTTGTCCGCGGTCGACACCCCGAATATGTCGACGCATTTGCCGGCGGTGAGAGTGGCAATGGTGTACTGATCGGCGGTGCCCGCGACCGGGTTGAACGTGAAGTTCTGGCGGGCGGCGGAGACGCATCCCCGCTGGACCAGCTGCACGCCGTTGTTCGCGTTGCCGTCGGGCACCTCCATGCAGTTGCTGCCGTTGCGATTGACGGCGGTGGAGGTGAACACGACGGGCGCGGCCAGGGCGGGGGTGGGGGCTGCGATCGGGGCCACGACGAACGGCGTGACCATAAGGCAGATGGTGAGGGACCGCGCGAGCCAGGCACGATAGGGCATGGCAGACCACATCCTTTTCAGGAACGGATTCTGGTGGCGCCGCCCGGATCGCCGGTTATGACTCTACCGGCGAGTCGGCGGGTAGTACAGAATTCGAAATACCGAACAAGAAGGGACACGACATATGCGCGCACTGCTCGTGAGCGCTCCGGGGCGGTACCGGCTGACCGAGGTGCCCGACCCCGAGCCCGGTCTGGGCGAAGTGCTTGTCGCACCGGCCTGCGTCGGCATCTGCGGATCCGATGTGGAGCTTCTCGCGGGCACCCGCCCCGACGAGTACGTGCGCTACCCGGTGATCCCCGGCCACGAGTGGGTCGGCACCATCGTGCGCTGCGGTCCCGGGGTGGCCGGGCTCGAGCCCGGCGTGGCCGTTGTGGCCGAAGGGGTTCGCTCCTGCGGGGTGTGCCGCCGCTGCGCCGAGGGGCGGGTCAACCTGTGCGCCGGCACCTATGCGGAGACCGGCTTCACCCACCCGGGCGCGCTCGCCGAGCTGCTCGTCGTCCCGGCCCGCCTGGTCCACCCGCTGCCGCCCGGCCGGCCGCTGGAGGCCGCGGCGCTCATCGAGCCGGCCGCCTGCGTGGCCACCGGCCTGCTCGAGGTCGGGATGCCCGCGGCCGGATCGAAACTGGCCGTGGTCGGCGACGGCCCGCTCGGCCTGCTCGCGGTGGCGCTGCTGGGTTTGAGCCTGCCCAGCCGGCTCGCCCTGATCGGTGCGCGCAAGCAGCGCGCGAGCTATGGGCAGGAGCTGGGCGCCACGGAGATATGGTCACGCGACGATTCATTGTCTCATTTGGAGGGTACCTTCGACCTGGTGCTCGAGGCGACGAACTCCCCCGAGGGCGGGGCACACGCCCTGCGGTTGGCTCGCCGAGCCGGAACCGTTCTCCTGCTTGGGATCTCGGGTGCGGTCCGGGCCACCATCGACCCCGATCTGATCACGCTGGGGCACCTGCGCGTGCAGGGCATCTTCGCCGCCTCGCGCCCGGCGTGGCAGTGGCTGGTTTCGCTCTACTCCGACGGCCTGTTCAACCCGTCGGCCCTCATCACCCACACCTTCCCGCTGAGCAACTTCGACGACGCGCTCAACGTGCTGTCCGACCGTGAGTCCGGCGCGCTCAAAGTCGTCATCGTGCCCTAGCGGCGGTGCCCGAGGCGTTGTGAAAGTGATTGCGCCCCTTCGGCTGTCAGCTCACTCCACTGCGCGGCGTTGGCGTCGTTCCACCGCATGATGGGCGCGGAGATGCTCATCGCGGCCACCATCCGGCCGGTGTGGTCATAGACCCCGGCCGCCACGCAACGCACCGCCTCGTTCGACTCGCAGTCGTCGAAGGCGATGCCGGTGTCGTGGATCTCGGCGAGCTGGGCGCGCAGCTTGGTAGGGGAGACGACGCTGCGCGGTGTCATCGCGGTCAGGTTCTGGCTGCGGGGGTACCGGGCGTCGAGCGCCTCCTCGCCCAGGCCGGACAGGAGCATCTTGCCGACGGCGGTGCAGTGCGCGGGCAGCCGCCGCCCGACCGCCGACACCATGCGCACCGGGTGGGTGCTGTCCACCTTGGCGATGTAGACAACGTTGGTGCCGTCGAGGACCGCCACGTGCACGGTCTCGTCGCACGAGGCCGCGACCTTGCCCGCCGCGTCCTGCGCCTCGCGCACCAGGTCGAGCCGGTCGGCGAACTGGCTGCCGAGCTGGAAGAGGCGCATTCCCAGGCGAAACCGGGTAGGTGCGCCGTGCACCGCCTCCAGATAGCCGCGATCGACTAATGTGGTGACCAGCTCGTGCACCGTCGTGCGGGGCAGATCGAGTTTCTCGGTGATCTGCGGCGCGCTGAGCGCTGGCTTGTCAAGAAATAACTCCAGTATGTCCAGTGCGCGGCTGACCGCTGGGACTGCCCGGCCCATTGACGCCTCCACAAGCTTTCAGGCACACTTTGCCTGGCCGAAGTACCGAACTGAGTCTGTTATACCGAACCCGGGGCGGCATGGGAAGCGAGAGTCACACTCAAGAGCTGTTGGCGGGCTTAGGGCTGCCCACCGGTGACGGTCACGGCCTGCCCGCTTCCTCGGCGCGATTCCCCGATGGCGGAGAGTACAGGGTCGAGATTCCCAGCGTCGAGGGGCCTCGCTGCCTCGACGCCGTGCTGGAGGAGGCCCGCCGCTGGGACGTCCCGGTGGCACGCGTCTCGCAGGGTTCGGGTGTCGGCCTGCTCACCGACGGCGAGATCAAGGAGATGGTGTCGCTGGCCGGCGCCGCCGACATCGAGCTGAGCCTGTTCGCCCGGCCCTGCGCGGGCTGGGACGCCAGTGCCATGGCTCGCACCCCGGGCGGCAGCTTTCTCGCGCCCTCCGCCCGCGGCCAGGACCAGTTCGTCGCCGTCATCGACGAGATCCGCCGCGCCGCCGATCTGGGTGTGCGCAGTGTGCTCGTCTCGGACCTCGGGGTGCTCTCGGTCTTCGGCCAGCTGAAGGCGGGCGGCTCCCTGCCCGCGGACATGCAGGCCAAGGTGTCGGTGACGCTGCCCGCCGCCAACCCGGCCGCGGCCAAGGTGCTGGAGCGCCTGGGCGCCAGCACCATCAACCTGCCCACGGATCTCACGCTGGCCCAGATCAGCGCGATACGCTCCACAGTGGACGTTCCCCTCGACGTCTATGTCGAGTCCCCCGACAACCTTGGCGGTTTCGTACGCCACTACGAGCTGCCCCGGCTGATCATCATCGCCTCGCCGGTCTACGCCAAGTTCGGCCTGCGCAACGCCCCCGACGTCTATCCGGCCGGCGGCCACCTCGACGCCACCACGGTCGAGCTCTCCCGCGAGCGGGTCCGCCGCGCCCGTGTCGGTCTGGACTTGTTGGCGCGCAGCGGTTCCCAGGCCGTCTGCTCCGGCCCCGGCGCCCCCGGCCTGGCGCTTGTAGCCCCTTAGCATCCTGAGCTTGTGATCCAGCATTTTCGGGGAAAATGCTGCCTCCCAACGACTTGAGGCCGCATTATGCCGGAAAATGCTAGATCACACGATCATGGATCGTAGGGGTTTCGCGTGCCCGCCTGCGTGGCGGCCAACCAGGCCTGGAAATCGTCCGCCTCCATGGTTTCCCAATCCGGTGAGTGGGTCACCAGCGGGCGGCCCAGCCGCTGGCCCAGCTCGACAAGCGCGTTGCAGGCCGGACGGCGCTGTTCGTCGTAGCCGGACAGCACCTCCGTCCAGCTGTCGAAGCGCGCGCCGGCCCGTTGCAGCGCAAGGCAATCCTGCATCGCCTTCATCGCCCCGCCGCCGGTGTGCGGGCGCACCACCGTCCCGGCGTCCCCGGCCAGCAGCATCCGGCCGGAGACGTAGGTGTCGCTGATGCAGTCGTAAAGCGGCTGGATCGAGATGTCCTCGCCGGCGGTCGCCCGGACGATCGCGGCCAGGCGCGGCGGCAGGTGCTCCTTGACCGTCAGCTCCATCGCGTCGAGCAGCTCGGCGGGTACGGCGCCGGGCGGCAGCGACCGGGGGTCGTCGAACCCGTAGCGATCCCGGACCGGCCCGTAGATCACCCAGTTGACCCGGGCGTCGCCGTTCACCCCGACCATCGGGTAGAAGACGGCGTGCCCGCCCGGGTAGCACGCCGTGATCATCCCGGGTTCGTCCAGCGCGTCCGTGGCGTCAAGCGGGCTGTTGCCGCGCCACACGATGTAACCGGCGTAGCTCGGCTGCGCTCCGGCGTCGACCAGACCCCTTGCCAGCGAACGGTATCCGTCGGCGCCGACGACCGCGTCGAAGCGTTCGGGCCAGCCGTCCTCGGTGGCGACCAGGACGCCGTTGGCGTCGGGTTCGATCCGGGTGACCGAGGCGGACAAGCGATATGTCCCCTCGGGGACCCGGGAACGCAACGCCCGCCACACCACGCCCCAGCTGGTGAACAGGGCCGGAAACGGTTGCCGCCAGCGGATGCGGCCCATGTCCGGCCCGTTGGTCAGCCACACGCGTTGGTCGTTGCGGTAGCCGGGCAGCTGGCGGTCGAGGTAGCCCTCGGCCACGAGTTCCTCGAAGGCCGTGGGCGGGATGCCGATGCCCATTCCCCGGCCGAGCAGATCGCCTCGGCTGCGTTCGTAGACCACCACTTCACAGCCCACGCGTGACAGGGCGATGGCTGCCGCGCAGCCGGCGATGCTGCCCCCGACGATGGCCACCCTGCTCCCGGAGATCGACATACCTACACACTTATCCTTGTCTCTATTAGGCCGGGTGTTTGGGTGAGGCGCCCGGTGGTCAGCAGGCTGACGTGATGGGCGAAGGTGTGGGCGAGGTCCGGATGGGGCGTGGCCAGCAGGATGGCGATCCCCTCACCGGCCAAGGCGGTGATCGTCTTGTGAATCTCGTCCACGACCGCCGGGGCCAGGCCCTCGGTCGGTTCATCGAGCAGCAGCAGGTGCGGCTGGGCCAGCAGCGCCCGGGCGATCGCCAGCATCTGCTTCTCCCCGCCGGACAGCTGCCCACCGCGGTGGCGCAGCCGCGCGCCCAGCTGCGGCAGCAGGTCGAGGACGGTGGACCGGGTCCACTCCGGACGGTCGGAACCGTTGCTGCGATGGGCGATCGCCAGGTGCTCGCCGACGCTCAGCGAGGCGAACACGCGGGCGCCTTGGGGGACATAGCCTATGCCGGCCCGGCAACGCCGGTGCGCCGGCAGGTGGGTCAGATCCCGTCCGTTGACCAGGATCCGTCCGGTCCGTGGCCGGATGAGCCCGGCGATGGTGTGCAGCAGCGTGGACTTCCCGGCGCCGTTGTGCCCGAGGACGGCGTGGATCGAACCGGCCCGCAGGGAAAGGCTGATCTCGTGCAGGTGAGTGCCGCCGGCATGGCCGGCGCTGACGTCTTCAAGTCGCAGCATTGGGCGTCATCGCCTCCTTCCCGAGATAGATGTCGGCCACTTCTGGATGGTTTTTGATTTCTTCGGGGGTACCGCTGGCCAGGATCCGTCCTTGGTGGAGCACCGTGACCCGGTGCGCGATCGCGGTGACCACGTCCTGGTTGTGCTCAACGAGCAGGACGGCGATGCGGTCCGGCAGTCCGCGTAAGCAGGTGACGAGGCGTTCCAGGTCGGTGTCGCCGAGCCCGGCGGCCGGCTCGTCGAGCAGCAGCACGCGCGGGCTGCCCGCCAGGGCCATGGCGATCTCCAGCAGGCGCCGCTGCCCGTGGCTGAGCGCGCCGGCGAGGTGGCGGGTGTGCCCGCCAAGGCCGATGGCGTCAAGGCCCACCCTGGCCTCGCGCGACCGGGCTCGATTGCCGCGCCACGCGGCCGCGAGCATGTTGTCCAAAGTGGATAGTGAGTCGAAGACGGCCGGAGTCTGGAAGGTGCGCGCGAGCCCCAGGCGGGCCCGCCCGGCCGGCGACCTCCCGGTGATGTCCCGCCCGTCCAGCTGGACCTGCCCCGTGTTGGGGCGGAGTGTTCCGGTGAGCAGGTTGAGCAACGTGCTCTTGCCCGCGCCGTTGGGCCCGATCACGGCGTGCCGGGCGCCTGCGCCGAGGGCGAAATCCACCCGGTCGACCGCGAGCGTGGTCCGGAAGCGGCGGCTTACCCCCAGAGCCGCAAGGATTTCGGTCATACCGGTCCCGCCTTCCCGAGCACGCTCTTGACCCGGCCGATGCCCGCCCTCCCCAGGCCGATCCTGACCCAGGTGAGCCGGCCGTTGGCCAGCAGGTAGACGGACGCGATGAACAGCAGACCCAGCAACAGCGGCCCGTGGCCGGGAACCGTGGCGGCGGCCCATTCCCGGACCGCGACAACGACGGCGACCGCCGCGATGGCGCCGGTGAGCGATCTGGTCCCGGCGATGGTGACGGCCAGCAACACCAGCGCCGAGATCTCGAAGCCGATGTCCTGGGGCGAGATGTAGCGCTGGCCGGTGACCAGAAGTGCTCCGCCCACGCCCGCGATCGCCCCGGCGAGCACGTAGGCGCCGTACAGGTAGCCGGCGACCGGGTGCCCGCTGGCTCGCATCCGGGGCTCGTTGTCCCGCGAGGCGGTAAGCAGCAGGCCCGCGCGCGAATAACGCAACGCCAGGACGACCACGACGGTCACGATCGCCGCGGTGGCCAGGACATAGGCGTAGACGAGAGAGTCTTCGATCATCGGTTCGAGGCCCCAGAACGGTTGCGCGGCCGGGATCGCGGCGAGCCCGTCGGTGCCGCCGGTGACCGCCTTCCACCGGGCGGCCGCCGCGGCCGCGAGTTCCCCGACCGCGAGCGTCGCCATGAGGAAGACCACGCCGCGGGTCCGCACCACGGCCACCCCGACCACGGCCGAGAACGCCGCGGCGGCCAGGGCCGCGACGACGATCTGGACCGGCCCGACGGTGAAGCCGTTGCGGGCCAACGTGGCCGCGGCGTAGGCGCCGACCGCGTACGGGGCGGTCTGGCCGAGCGTGGGCAGGCCGGCCCAGCCGGTCAGGACGGCCACGCTCACGGCCAGCAGGCCCAGGCTCAACATGCGCGAGACGGTCCCGAGCGTGTAATCGTCCACGAGCCACGGCGCCAGAATGAACACGGCGGCGCCGAGGGTCACGAAGACGGTTGTAAATGTTCTTCTCATCGCCGGCCTACCAGGACCGGGCGGCGCGCCACGAGCACGATGGCCATGGCGGCGAAAAGCATGTAGGGAGCCCAGTTCGGGGCGATGGCGACGCCCAGGCTCTGCACCTGCCCGACGGCGATCGCCGCGAGGAACGCCCCGCCCAGCGAACCCAGCCGCCCGAGCACCACGATCACCAGGGACAGCAACAGCACGGCGTCCGCGGTTCGCGGTCCCGGCCCGATGATCGGGGCGCCGAGGACGCCGGCCAGCCCGGCCAGCGCCCCGCCCGCGGCGAGCACCCCCGTGAGCAGCAGGCGGGGGCTTTTGCCCAGGCACGCGAGCATGTCTCGGTCGTCGACCATCGCCCGTACCCGGGCTCCAAGCCGGGTGCGGGTGATGACGAGCCACGCGGTGATCGCCAGCAGCGTCGCTATCCCCAGGAACGCCAGGCGATAGGCGGGGTAGCGGTGCCCGGCGATGAACACCGATGTGTCTAATGTGGACGGTATGACCGGCCGCAGGTCGTTCGCGCCGAAGGCGAGAACCAGAAGGGCGCCGCCGGCCAGCGAGATGCCGAAGGTCAGCAGCGCCTGGGCGAGGTGCCCCCGATCGCCCAGCGGGATGAGCGCGGCCGACACCAAAGCGCCGCCCGCCGCCGCGGACACCGTCCCGATCCCGGCCGCCAGAGCGAGGCTCGTCCAGGTTCCGTCGCCGAGCACGGCGGCGGTGTACGCCCCGATCGCATACAGGGTGCCGTGAGCAAGGTTCAGCACATCGGCCACCCCGAACGCGAGCGTCAAGCCCGCGGCGACGACGTACAAAAGCAACCCGTAGGCGAACCCGTCGACGACCGGGATCAGGTAGGCGTCCATGGTCGCGGGGTTGCTAGCCGCCGAGGGTGGTCAGGGTCTGCACCACCCGGTTGGACAGCTGCCCGCCGTCGCGCTTGACCACCCGCAGGTACCACCGCTGGATCGGAGCGTGGCTGGTGGTGCTGAACTGCCAAGCGCCGCGCGGGCTGTCGATCTGCCCGATCTCACCGATCGCGGCGTTGATCTTCTCCGGGGTCACCTCGCCGTTGATCTTACCGATGGCGCGGTCCAGCACGGCCGCCGCGTCGTAGCTCGCCATCGCGTAGGTGGTGGGGATCTTCTGCTGGCGCTGCGACCACTCGGCGACGAAGGCGCGGTTGGCCGGGTTGTCCAGGTCCGGGCTGTAGTTCAGCACGTTCCAGATGCCCTCGGCGGCCGGTCCCTCGGCGTTGAGCACCGTGCCCTCGGTCAGGAACGCGCAGTACAGCGGAAGGTCTTTGATGTCCGACTGCTTGTACTGGGTCACGAAGTCGATCGCGGCCTTGCCCGCGTAGAACGTGTAGACGGCCTTGGCGTCGGAGTTCTTGATCTGGGCGAAGTAGGGCAGGAAGTTGGTGGTGGTGGGGAACGGCGTCCAGGTGGTCTTGCCGTCCGGGTTGGCCAGCTTGCCGCCCAGCTTGGTGAAGGTGTCGGTGAACCCGCGCAGCTCGTCATAGCCGCCCTGGTAGTCCGGGCCGATCGCCCACACCGAACCGTCCACGTGCTCCTTGACATAGGGGGCGATCGCCGCTCCCGGCTCGTCGGACAGGAACGAGGTGTGCCACAGCCAGGTGGTGTCCTTGACCGCCGGGCGCCCGTTCGAGCCCACAAGCGGGATCTTGTTCTCGATGGCGACCGGTGCGATGGCGGCGTACGAACCGCCGGCGACGATACCCACCAGCGCCGCTACCTTCTCTTGCTTAATAAGCCGTGTGGCGGCCGGGAGAGCCGTTGCCGGGCCGTCGCCCTCATCGGCGGTGATGAACTCGACCTTGCGGCCGCCGAACTGTCCATTGTGGGTATCCAGATAGAGCTTGAAGCCATCGCGCATGTCCTCGCCGACAGCCTGGTACGTCCCGGACAGCGAGGAGACGAAGCCGATCTTCACTATGGCGGGTTGCTCGGCTTGGCCGGGGCTGCTGTTGCAGCCGGCGGCGGCGAGAGCCAGGACGCAGAGGGCGGCCAGAGGCTGATAGATGCTTCGCGGATTCATCTATTGCTCCTAGGTGATATTGGGTTGTGGGGTAACGATTTGAAAAATTTGTCGGGGGATGGTTAGGAGGTGGTTATGGCGTGCGGGACGGGGGTTCCGTTGCGCCGCTGGGCAAGGATGTACTCGACGAGCGCGATCAGGACCTGTTTGGAGCCCTCACGGTGCCGGGCGTCGCATGACAGCATCGGCACCCCTTCGGGAACGGAGAGCGCTTCTCGCAGGGCCTCGGCGGGGTAGGCGGGGGCGCCGTCGAATTGGTTGACCACCACGACGAACGGCAGTTTGGCCTCCTCGAAGTAGTCGATCGGGCCGAAGGCGTCCCCCAGGCGCCGCACGTCGGCCAGGACGATGGCGCCCAGGGCGCCATGGCAGATCGTGTCCCACATGAACCAGAACCGTTGCTGCCCAGGGGTTCCGAACAGGTAGAGCACGAGCTCCTCGTCGATCGTGATGCGCCCGAAGTCCATGGCGACCGTGGTGGCCACCTTGTGGGGGATCAGGCTGGTGTCGTCGACACCGTGGCTTATCGAGGTCATCGTCCCTTCGGTGACGACCGGATCGATCTCGGAGACGGCACCGACCATCGTGGTCTTGCCGACACCGAACCCTCCCGATATCACGATCTTTATTGGGATCTTGCTGCCCTCTGAGGTGACTTTTCGTGTTGCGGGTGACACGGCTTCCAGACTCGCTTTCTAATGGCTTCCGGCCTGCACGACGGCCCGGTCAAAGCGTTGCAGCGGCGACAGGGCGGGGCCTACCTTGTTGATGAGCTCCGCCAGCTCGTGCGCGACCTGGCCGATGTCGCACTCGTGCGAGGCCAGTGCCAGCAGGGACGCGCCCGACGACACGGACATGGTGAACATCAGCCCGCCTTCCAGCTCGGTGAGGTTCGAAACCACCGTGCCGGCCTGCAGATGCTGAGCCGCGCCGCGCAGCAAGCTCCCCAGACCGGATGCGACCGCAGCCAACGGGTCCGCCGAATCCCTGGGCAGACCGGAGTTACGCGCGATCAACAACCCATCGGACGAGACGGCGATTATGTTGGCTACATTGGGCACACGGTTGACGAAGTCATCGAGCAGGAAGTCGAGCTGGGGGTCGGTACTGGTCACGCGGATGCTCCTTGGTTGTCGTCGACAGCGATGGAAGGCGCTTGGGACCGGCCTAGGCGGCTGCGGGTGAGCCCGCGGGCATAGGCCGCCAGCGTCGCCCCAGCGGCAGTCGGGTCGCGGTAGTCGGTCGGCCTTGGCCGTTCCAACACCGGATCCTGTTCCTCCACCGAGCCGGGCACGAGGTGAGCCTTTGGAACCCGCTTGGGCAGGCCGACTGACGTGGTGCCGCCGTCGCTTGGCTCGGCCGCCTTCCTGGCCGCCTCCCAGCCGAGGTCGGCCGGGCTCTCCCAGGAGACCGCGACGCGCGGCTGCTCCGGTCCCTCAAGGGTTTCCGGGACGGTGTCGGGCCGGGTGAACCACTTCGAGGCAACCTGCCGGAAGATGGGCAACTCTAGAGTGTCGTCGATGGCCGGCACCCCGTTGATGCCCGGGGGCCTGCCGTCCGGCTCGTCCGCGGATCGGTGCGAGGCGACCTGCGGGGCGCTGTACTGGACGGGCTGCGCACCGAACTGCGAACCAGGCTGCGAACCGAATTGTGAACCGAACTGCGAACCATAATGCGGTGCGGTCTGCGTCGCTTCCTGTGCGGCGATCTGCGCGGGCTTGGCCCGGAACAGCGGTGCCGGTGGAGCGGCGGTCGCTGTCCGCCGGAAGACCGTCTTGGTCACCGCGACCGTGCCGGCCCCGCTGCTGCCGACCAGCGCGACGGACGGCATTCCCTGCACGAACAGGTCATCCCGGAGCGTGATCTCGGCGACCGTGCCGCGCATCGATCCGGGGCGCAGGTGCACGCCGATGCCGTGGCGCGCCGCCAGCTCGGCGACCACGGTCAGTCCCATGGCGCGGACGGCGGTCAGGTCGAGCAGGGGACGTCCGGCCATGCGCCGGTTGAACTCCTGCATGCGCTCCGGCTCGATGCCCACGCCTTCGTCGATCACCTGGATGTTCACCCGGTCGCCCAGCAGCCGGGCGAACACGACGACGTCGGGGCGGGGCAGGCCGTCATGCGCCCGTAGCGGCGGGGCGTAGCGGCAGGCGTTGTCCATCAGCTCGGCCATCAGCTTGGCCAAGTCGTCGACCGCCTTGGCGCGGATCATGACATCGTCGATCGCGGCCAGCTCCACGCGGTCGTACTGCTCGATCTGCCCTTGGGCCGCACGGATCACGGTGGACAGCGGTTCGTCGGAGGAGCGGGCCCTGGCCGACTGGTCGCCGCCCAGCACGAGCAGGCTGTGGTTGGTGCGTCGCAGCAATGTGGTCAGCAGGTCGAGGCGGAACAGCGCCGCGAGCCGGTCGGGGTCGCGCTCGTCGCGCTCCACCTGGTCGAGCTCGGCGGTCAGGCGGTCGGCCAGGCCCATGCCCCGCCGGGCGAGGTTGACCAGCATGGCCGCGATGCCGACCCGCATCATCGCCTGCTCGGCCGCCACCCGGACGGCCGCGCGGTGCACCGAGTTGAACGCCGAACCGACCTCGGACAGCTCGTCCCGGCCGCGTACCGGAACCGGCGGCGAGAGGTTGTCGGCGAACTGCCGGGGCGACATCTCGCCCAGATTGGTCTCGTCACGCAGCTTCTCGACCGCCGCCGGAAGCTGGAAGTAGGCGACCTGGTGCGCGGTGTCCCGCAGCTGGCGCAGCCCTCGAATCATGGGCCGCCCCAGCCAGACCGCCAGGGTCAGCAGCACGATCACCGTGGCGACGACGGCACCGGACTGGATCGCGGCGAGCAGCACCTGGTCGTTGCGCAACCGGGTCACCGCGTTGGTGATCTCGGCGTCGATGCGCTGCTCGACATCGCGCAGCCGCCGGAGCCGGTTGGTGGTGGAGGTGTTCCACTGCGAGTTGTCGATCTCGACGCGGTCGCCGGGCTGCAGGCGGGCGACGTTGTCCTCCGACCGCTGCGCGGCCACCATATCGCTACCGGTCAATGCCTGTTCTAGCCACTGCCGCCACTGCGGCGTGGCCAGGGCGCCGAACGTGAGCTCCGCGTCGGCGTAACCCGTCCGCGCGGCGGTGAACTCCTGTGCCGCCGCCGGGGTCAGCTGTCCCGCCTCGGCCGCCCGCAGCGCGGCGACCTGTTGCAGGCCGACGAACTCGGCCGCTCTGGAAAGTGCCGCCGCGGCTCGCAGCTGGTCACCGATGTCCGCCGGCGCTTGACCAGCCTGGGCCATCGACTCCCGGTAGGAGACGAGGTCGGCGATGAGGATCCGGTAGGCGAACACCGACGAGGATGCCGAGCCCTTGCCCGTGACCACCCTCTGCCGCAGCGCCTCCATCTGGCTCAGCTGCCGCTCGACCCGGTCCAGCAGGTGCGCCACGCTCTCCGGGAGCGCCTGCAGTTTGGCCTTGGCCCGCCGGAACGCACCGACCGCCTCGTCGGTGGTGGTCGCGGTCGCCAGATACCGGTCGACCGCGCCGCTGGGCCGGGCCACCAGGGCGTCGACCGCCGCGACCCGTTCGGCCTGAAGCCGGTGCGCCAGCTCGCCGGCCTCTCCGCCGGCGATCACCAGGAGCCGTAACCGCTCCGCCTGAAGTGCCTGCCCGCTGCTCACGGTCACCGCGACGGCGGCGAAGGCCGCCACGGCGACGAGCGGCACGGTGACAAGCACCAGTAACTTCTTAGCTATTCTCATGCCGGCCAACCGGGCTGGTGGCAGGAATTAATGTTGCTCAATGCGGTGACCCCCAGGCTCGCAACCTGACATGCCAGAATCCCGGGCTACCGGGATGAATATTCACGCAATGAGGTACATTAATTTCGATCGTCCGCGTGAGCAAACCGAGGGCCCAAACTGGGAATGTCCTGAAGGGAAATTTCGAACGGCTTGAGTCCCCGGTATTAAGCGACTGTTACGACAGTATTTCCATGCGGGCGTTAATGTGATCTTCGCAATCGGTACGCAGATCATTCGCCGGAAGTTCGCCGGCCCCGTAGCGCGCCGACGCTGGGAGGGACATCAACCCTCAGCGTAGAACGGATCCAATCATGTCAATGGTCCGAAATCTGCTCATCGGTGCCACGACGCTGGTGACCTCCGCGAGCCTGATCCTGGTGCCGGCCGGGGCGGCGCACGCCGTCGACGATTTCACGGCGCTGAACAACTGCGCCGCCGGGGGCACCGAGAGCTTCAACAGCGGGACGTTCGCGGCGGGCGGCAACAACCACACTCGCTTCGACCTGCCCGACGCCATGTTCCACAACGACGCGTTCCGGATCACGGCGTTCGGCTACATCACCATCGATTACTGGTCGACCCGGAAAGATGTCGGCGGGGACGCCACGCCGGCCGGATCCGACTGGCCCAAGCCGGGGGTCAACCAGTACATGCTGCTGGCCAAGGTGGACAAGGGCGAGGTCTTCATCGGCCGGGTGCGCTTCCGCACCAACGAGTGGTTCCCGGTCGGCCGTGACAGCGGCTGCATCCGGTACGTTCGGACGACGCCGATCACGGATGAGAATCCGTCGGCGTTCCTGACCTTCAGGTTCAACGACCCCAACATCGGTGACAACGGCGGCTTCGGCAACGTCCGTGTCCGCCAATGGTTCTGCGCGATCTGCGTGTGACGTCCGTATAACGTATGCATAACATCTCATCGAGTGAGCCGGGCCGGCCGCGGGCAGTGCGGCCGGCCCGGCTTGTAGCGAATCGGGGCTTAGTGGCGGGTTTCCCAGCCTTCGGCCATCAGGTTGAAGTGGACGTTGGTGCGCGGGTGGGCGGCGATCGCCTCGTGGTTGAGCTTGACGCCGAGGCCGGGCTCGGTGGGCAGCGCGAAGCAGCCGTCCTCGGGGTCGATGCGGGGCGAGCCGGTGACCAGATCGTGGACCCACGGATCGGCGAAGTCGTTGAAGTGCTCAAGCACCTTGTAGTTGGGGCAGACAACGCCGAAGTGCAGGTTGGCCGCTGTCCCCACCGGCCCGCAGACGTTGTGCGGGGCCATGAGCACGCCGTAGGCGTCGGCCCACGCGGCGAGCTTGCGGATGGCGGTCAGGCCCCCGAAGTGGGTCAGGTCGGCCTGCACGACGTCGATGGTGCCGTCCTCGAAGTGCTCGCGGAACTCGGGCAGCACGTGGATGCGCTCGCCGGTGGCGATGGGAAGGTTGGTCCCCGCGCGGATCTGGCGGAAGGCAGCCGGGTAGTAGGGAGGTACCGGCTCCTCTATCCACTCAGGACGGTAGGGGGCGACCGCGTCGGCGACCTTGAGGGCCGTGGCGGCGGTGAACCGGCCGTGCATCTCGAGCATGAGGCCGATGGACGGGCCAACGGTTTCCCGGATCGCGGCGATGATGGACACGGCGGTCTCGAGCTGGGCCGGGCTGAGCTCGGCGGTGGCGCCGCCGAACGGGTCGATCTTGAAAGCGCGGTAACCGAACTCCACCACCGTCTTGGCGAGCGCGGCGTATGAGGAGGGGGTGCGCTCTCCTTGGTACCAGCCGTTGGCGTAGGCCGGCACCCGCTCGCGGAAGGCGCCGCCGAGCAGGCGCCACACGGGCTGGCCCAGCTCCTGGCCCATGAGGTCCCAGCAGGCCTGGTCGAAGCAGGCGAGCGCGGTCTGGGTCACCTCGCCGGCGCGCCCGTAGTCCTCCCAGTGAAAGCGCCAGGCCAACCGCTCCACGTCGAACGGGTCGGCACCTATCAGATACCGTCCGCCCAGTTCGTGCAGGCAGGCCAGCAGGGTGTCCATTTTGTTGAGCATGCGGGCCTCGCCCAGACCGGTCAGTCCGGTGTCGGTCGTCAACTCGACGAAGACGAGCTCGCGCCATGGGGTACCCACGGCAAAGGTCTTAATCTCTTGAATTTTCACTTGGTCTCCATCGCGAATGCCGCCCTCAGGTCGCGGGCGGTTTGGGATAGATGTTCGCGCATGGCCGCGGCGGCGCCCCGAGGGTCGCGTGCCTTGACCCGCGCCAGGATGCGGGCGTGTTGCTCGATCACGTCGGCGACGGTGCCGCCGCGGCTGAGGTGACCGCGAAGGCTGCGCACGCGGCTGGCGTGCAGCGGATCCTCCATCGCCTCAATGAGAAACGACAGCAGTTGGTTGCCGCTGGCCGCCGCCAGTGCCTGGTGGAACTGGATGTCGTCGGCGTGGATGGCGTCGGGGTCGGACTCGGAACCCTTGCGCCGCATGGCTTCCATGGCCAACTCCAGGGCGGCGATGCCGGAGCGGGTGGCACGCGAGGCGGCGAGGCTGGCGATGTGGACCTCGAGCCCGAGCCGTACCTCGATCAGGTCGAGCAGCTGGCGTGGATCGCGCCGGATCACGGTGGTGAAGAAGTCGCCGATGGGCCGTGCGTTGGGGAAGGCGACGGCGGGACGGCGGCCGCGACGGATCTCCACCAGGCCGCGGGCTTGCAGGGCTTTGATCGCCTCGCGCACCGTCAGGCGGCTCACACCGAACTGAGTGGCCAGCTCGGACTCACCCGGCAGGTCGGCGCCCGGCTCGAGCTCCGTCAACACCAGATGCTCCAATTTGTCCACCACTTGGCTCGTGACGGTGGCGATGACCTCTCTACTCATGCGCCCGCTCCATGCGGCCGAACGTATCAGATAAGTCTTGCCGATAGAACTGATAAGTGGCACGCTCCCACACATCGGTTTCACGGATCGGGCGCGCGACATCAATTCCTCGCTGCTGTAACGGATGCCTCCGTCCGATCCGGACAGATAAGAGAATAAGAAGGAGGAGCTTCGTGCTAGGTTTTTCGCCTGTGCGGGCGACGGTGGCTGTGCTGGCCGCCGGCGCTCTGGTCCTCGGAATGGCAGCGTGCGGCGAGGACAAGAAGGATACGCCAACGGCTCTGGCGCTCGACGACGGCGCCAGCTTGACGTTGTGGACCCGCGCTGGCACCGAGGCTGTGTCGAAGGCTTTCGCCGAGGCATACAACGCCTCGCACAAGAACAAGGTTCAGGTGACCGCGTACCCCAATGAGGAGTACCCGGCGAAACTGGCCAGCGCGGCCGGCGCCAAGGCCCTGCCCGACCTGTTCGCGTCCGACGTCGTCTTCGCACCGCAGTACGCGTCCGAGGGGCTGTGGCTGGACATCACCAACCGGGTGAACGCCTTGCCCTTCAAGGACAAGCTCGCCCAGGCGCACCTGCGCAACGCGGTGTGGAAGGAGAAGAACTACGCGGTACCGCACACCATCGACATGTCGGTGATGCTGTACAACGTCGACCTTTACACCAGGGCCGGCCTGGACCCGGCCAAGCCACCGAAGAACCTGACCGAGTTCGCCGAGCACGCCCGCAAGATTGACAAGCTGGGCGGCGATATCAATGGCACCTATTTCGGCGGCAACTGCGGCGGTTGCAACGTCTTCACCCTCTGGCCGTCGGTCTGGGCGTCCGGGGGCGAGGTCATGAACGCCCAGGGCACTTCAAGCACCGTGAACGGCAAGGAGATGGCGGACGTCTTCGCCTTGTACCGCAGGCTTTACGAGGAGGGCGTCGCCGCGCCCGCCGCCAAGGACGAGGCCGGCCCGACGTGGCTGGGCGCGTTGCAAGGCGGCAAGATAGGCATCGCGCCCGGTCCTTCGGTCTGGCTTGGATTGATCGAGGCGAAGGGCGTCAAGATGGGTGTCGCGCCGATTACGGGCATGAACGGTGGCGAGTCCACCTTCATCGGCGGCGACTCCATGGGTATCGGGGTCACGAGCTCGAAGGCCGCGCAGGCATGGGACTTCCTGTCCTGGACCATGTCCGACGAGGCTCAGGTCGAGGTCGTCGCCAAGAACAAAGGTGTACCCTTCCGCACCGACCTGGCGGCCAACAAGTACTCCTCGGCCGACCCGCGCATCGTGGCGATCAACAACCTGGTGGCCAAGGGCCGGACCCCGTATGCCAAGAACTTCAACGCCACCTACAACGACCCGCAGAGCCCGTGGATCGCGACTTTCCGCGGCGCGCTGTTCGGGCCGGACGCGAAGAAAACGCTCGACGAGGGCGCGGCCAAGCTGACCAGCTCGTTGCAGAAGAGCTGATTCATGGTCCGTCGTTCCTGGGTTGGCGCGGTGTACGCCGCGCCAACCGCCCTCGTCACCGGCATGTTCTTCCTCGTGCCGCTGCTGCTTGTGGGCTGGATGTCGTTGCACGACTGGCCCGTGCTGGGTGAGCCGGAGCTCAACATGCCGGCCAACTACACCGACATGCCCGGCAACGAACTGCTGGGCCAGGCGATCTGGTTCACGCTCAAGTACACCGTCATCATCACGGTGCTGCTGTTCATTGTCGCGTTTGGACTGGCGATGCTGGTGCAGCACCAGAGAAGGGGAGTGGGCTTCTTCCGCACCGCCTTCTTCCTGCCGGTCTCGGTCGGGTTCGCCAGCGCCTCGCTGCTGTTCCTCGGAATGCTGTCGCAGGAGATCGGCCCGTTCAAGACAGAGCAGTACATCTCCTGGACCAGCGGCAGCCCCGGCCTGGCGCTCGGTTCGGCGGTCACGTTGGTGCTGTGGCGCTTCGCCGGGTTCAACATGCTCATCATCCTGACCGGGTTGCAGGCCATCCCGACCGAGTTGTACGAGGCGGCGCGCATCGACGGGGCGAGCCGGTGGCAGATCTTCCGCCGGGTCACCATCCCGCTGATGCGCTCGACGATCGCGCTCGTGCTCACGCTGATGATCGCCGGGTCGCTGCTCGCCTTCGACCAGTTCTGGATCCTCACCCGCGGCGGGCCGGACAACAGCACCACCTCGCTCGTGATGGTGATCTACCGGGAGGCGTTCATCCGCCTCGACCTCGGGTCGGCGGCGGCGATCTCGGTTGTCCTGCTTGGGGTTCTGGTCGTGTTCAACATTATCCAGTTCGGCGTGCTGCGGAGGAGGAGGGCACTGTGAGCCGCCTGACCTACTACACCACCACCGCGGCGCTCGCGATCCTGTTCCTGTTTCCCTTGCTGTGGAGCGGGTTCGCCTCGTTCTCCACCGGCAGCGGGTTCGGGTTGGAGAACTACGCGCGGCTATTCACCTCGGACAACGGCATACGGCCGTACCATGTGATCAATAGTGTCGTCGTCTGTCTCCTGACGGTCGGCGGCACATTGTTCATTTCGATTCTCGGGGGGTACGCGTTCGGCCGCTTCAACTTCTACGGAAAAGAAGTGCTTTTCCTGTTGACGTTGGCCATCCTGATGGTGCCCTACGCGACCATCCTCATCGCCCTCTACGTCCTGCTGGGCTGGATCGGGCTGGAGGACTCACTGCTGGGTCTGAGCATGGTGCTCATCATTTTCCAGCTTCCCTTCTCGCTGTTCATGATGCGCAACTCGTTCGAAGCGGTACCGAAGGAACTGGAGGAGTCGGCGCTCATCGACGGCTGCACCAGTTTCGGGGTGCTGCTTCGGGTGATGCTGCACGCGGTGCGGCCGGGGCTGGTCACCGTGGGGCTGTTCGCGTTCCTCACCTCCTGGAACGAGTTCTTCGCCCCGCTGATCCTGCTCAACTCGACCGACCAGTTCACCTTGACACTGGCGGTGGTGAACATGCGCACCGCCTCGCACGGCGCTATAGACTACGCCGCGCTCGAGGCCGGGGTGATGTTCATGGCCGTGCCGTGCGTGCTGCTTTTCCTGTTCCTGCAACGCAGTTACGTACGCGGGTTCATGTCGGGGGCGCTCAAGGGCTGATGCTTGTGCGTTGGTCCTGTACGCCCCTATCCTGATTCAAATTTACGAACGTCGTTCGATATTTCGAACAGCCGGGCGCGGCGTTCGTGTTTCCCCGTCCCTTCTCCCTTAGGGAGCAAAGAGATGCCGAACCATACGCGCCGGCTCGCACTCGTGATGACCGTGGTGCTGGTATCCGCCATCACCACCGCCACCAGTGCACCTGCCGCGCAAACCATCGGTTACCCGACCTTCAGCGGGCCGGCCATCCCGTCGCCGCCGGTGGGCTACAACACGGGCAACATGATGCAGGCCATCTACGACGCCGAGAGCGGCGGCACCGACTTCTGGATGGACCGCCTGCTGGCCCGGACCGGCAACGACCCCGCCGGCAGCTGGCTGATGAGCCGCGGTAGGGCGCTTTTCATGAAGACGCACACCGCGTCGGTGATCGGGTTCGGTGGGCAAGTGGCGTACTGGGAGAGCATCAGCAACCAGAACGCCTACTCCATCGCCATCACCCCGGGCACCTGGACCGAGCAGTCGGCTCAACGCCGGCAGGTTCCCAGCCACTGGCGCAGCGTGCACACCAGCGGCTCGCTGACCGCCACCGTCAACAAGTTCATCACGAACAACAATGTCGCGGTGACGAACGTGGCCATCACCAACAACGGCGGCGCCTCAACGACTTTGACGTTGCGGGCCACGTCGCCCTACGCGACGTCGGGCAGCGGCGGCGAGCTGACCGGATCGGTCAACGCGTTCAACAACCTGACCACGATCGGTACCCGGCTGTCGGGCGACTCGTTCGTCAACAACGGCACCGGGATCGACCGCTCGGTGACGATCGGCGCCGGCCAGACGGTGACGGTCAAGGTGCAGATGGGGTTCACCACCACCGAGATCCCCGAATCGCTGTCGGAGTACAACAGCTACCGCGGCTTCTCGGCGAGCACGGCGTTCGCCACGCACGTGCGGGCGTATAACCTCTGGTGGGCGCAGAACGTCCCCTACATCGACGTTCCGGAGCCGGCGATCAAGAAGGAGATCTACTACCGCTGGTGGCTGATGCGCTTCAACCACCTCGACGCGGACATGCCCGGCCAGACCTTCCAGTTCCCGACGTCCATGGAGGGCGTGCTCGGCTACAACAACGCCATCGTGCTCACCCAGCCCATGCACATCGATGACCTGAAGTATCTCCGCAACCCGATATACGGTTACGGGGACTGGCTTTCGGTCGGGCAGATCTCCAAGAACGCCCGCTTCGTCGACAACCCGGGCGACCCGGCGAACTGGTCCAACAGCTACACCCAGTACATCTCGGAAGCGGCGTGGAAGAGCTACCAGATCCACGGCGGCCAGCCCGGAATCGCGGGCAACCTGGCGCGGTATGCCGAGCAGGATGTCAAGGGACAGCTGAGCTTCTACGACCACAACAACAACCGGATCATCGGCTACGACTGGGGTGCTTTGACGGGCAACGACGCCGACGCGGTGTCGTTCCACTGGCGGGCCGGGAACATGGACCGGGGTGAGGGCGCGTACCAGTACAGCGGGGCCCGGGCCGCCGCGCAGGCTTACGCCGCGATCGGCAACACGGCCAAGGCCAACGAGATGAACACCCTCGCCGACCAGATCGGCAACGCTTTGGTCAATGTGTTGTGGAACCCTTCGCGCAATTTGTTCGAGAACCGGATGGAGTCCGACGGGGCGTTCAACCCGTGGAAGGAAATCAACATCTACTATCCGTTCGCGGTCGGGGCCATCCCCAACACGACGCAGTACAAGCAGGCGTTGCGGCTCTTCGACGACCCGGCCGAGTACCCCATCTTCCCGTTCTTCACGGCGAACCAGCGGGACAAGGCGGCCTCGGGCACGGGCAGCAACAACTTCTCCACCATCAACTCGACCGTCCAATTCAGACTATTGTCCAGCGTGCTTCGCAACTACCCCAACCAGTGGATCAACACTGAGTGGTACAAGAAGCTGCTCTACTGGAACGCCTGGGCGCAGTACATCAACGGCAACACGCAGTACCCTGACGCCAACGAGTTCTGGGCCAACTGGAACGGCTCGTCCATCACCTTCCGCTCCGGCATCCACCACAACATCCTCGGCAGCAGCAACTGGACCATCATCGAGGACGTGGCCGGCCTGCGGCCGCGCAACGACGCCCAGGTCGAGCTGAACCCGATCAACATCCAGTGGAACCACTTCGTCATCAACAACCTGCGGTACCGCAACAGCGATCTGAGCATCGTGTGGGACCAACCGGGTGACGGGACGACGTGGTACGCCGGAGTGCCTGAGGGGTACTCCATCTTCGTCAACGGCACCCGCCGCGCGACCATCAACCAGCTGGTGCCCATGACCTACAACCCGGCCACGGGCGCGGTCACCACCTCGGCCACGGTCAACTTCAGCACCTCGGCGACGTTCATGCAGTCCCCGACGCAGGTTGTGCACACCGAGGCCCGCATGACGGACATTCTCGCCAAGGCCGGCGTCGACCTGGCCGCCAACCCGCCGGCCAACCTGGCGACGGGCTCGTCGGTGACGACGTCGTTCAACGGCTCGGGCACGAGCGCCGGGGCCGCCATCGACGGATTCCCCATCAACGAACCATTCTGGGGGGCGGGCGGCTCACCCAACGCCCAGGACTGGTACGAGGTCAACTTCGGGACGGCCCGGACGGTCAACGAGGTCTGGCTCTACTTCAAGGACAGCCGGCCGGCCAGCGCCACCTACCGAGCCCCGTCGTCGTACCAGATCCAGTACCTCAACGGCTCGACCTGGACCACCGTGTCCAACCAGGTGAAGACCCCGGCCGCGCCGCGCGGCAACCTCAACAAGGTGAGCTTCACACCGGTTTCGGCGCAACGGGTGAGAGTCTTGGCCACCAACGCTTCCGGATCCAAGACCGGCCTCACCGAGATCAAGATTTACAACCGCGGTGGCATCCCGCCACAGCCGGATCCCAACCTTGCCTTGCAGGCCACGGCGGTGTGCTCGTTCACGTCAACGTGGGAGAGCTGCGCGGCCATCAACAACGGCGACGAGCCGACCAGCTCCAACTTCGGCGCGCCCAACCAGGGAAACCGTTGGGGCACCTGGAACCAGCAGGGCGAGCAGTGGGCCGAGCTCCAGTGGTCCTCGGCGCAGTCGATCAGCCGCGCTCAGGTCTACTTCTTCGATGACAACCAGGGCATCGACCTGCCGGCCTCGTGGCGCCTGCAGTCGTGGAACGGAAGCGCCTATGTGGACGTTCCAGGCTCCAGCGGGTACCCCGTAGCGGCCAACCAATACAACACGGTCACCTTCACGGGTGTCAGCACCACGCGCCTGCGCGTCTTGCTGCAGAGCGCGACCGGATTCTCGGTCGGCCTGCTCGAGGTGAAAGCCTTCGCCTCCTGACAGCTGCCTCTTAGGCCGTCACGATCGTTGTGACGCTTGCGGTGATTCAGAGGGCCTGATCAACTGTGAGCGTCACAACGATCACCCCGCGCCGGCGCCGGTGATCACCCGCGCCGGCGCCCCGCGGCCGCCAGGATCGCCAGCACCTCCCGCCGCACCGCCTCGGGCTCGAACATGAGCCTGGTGTAGGTGAAGCGGACGACCTGGATGCCAAGGGCGGCAAGGGCCGCGTCCCGGCGCAGGTCTCGCTCCCGCTGCACCGGCCCGGCGTGGAAGGCGTCCCCATCGAGCTCGAAGGCGACCCGCTCCCGTTCGGCATAGACATCGAGCAGGTAGTTGCCGACCGGATGCTGCCGCTTGAACTCCGGCATGCCCGGCCCGGTGAAGATGTGCAGGGCGCCCCACAGCTCGAGCGGGCTCTGGCATCCCGCCGCGACGAGCGAGAGCAACCGCTTCAGCTCCCCCGCACCCGTCAGCTTGGGCACCTCCGCGAGCCGCTGGAGCAGCTGGTCGAGCGTGGTATGCCGGTGGGTGACGGCGGAGATGACGACGCCCGTGCGGTGGGTGGTGGGCAGCAGCGGCCACGAGCGCACGATCGCCTCGTCCAGCGGCACCACGATGAGCCCGCCCCGGCGGTGCCGCTCCCCGAACGATCGATGCCGGTGCAGCATAAGCCCTTTGCCGCCATGGAGCTGGACGCGAGGCCCGACTGTTACGTGGATGGGCGCGTGCTGCGGCTCGTCCCAGCCGATCCGCCAGACCGCCAGCGCCGTGGTGTGGCTCAGAGCACCTCGTCCATCCACATAGGACAGAGCGGCCCGGCGCCTCACGAGCTGGTCGCGCCGCATCGCCGCTTCAACGTAGACGCCCGGAAACAGCTGGACCACCTTGCCGGCCTTGGCGGCGTGGTCAAGCAGCCAGGGGCGGGCCAGGTCGCGACGGCGGGCGGCTCCCCGGACCGCCAGCAACCGGGTCAGCTCGTTTCGCACCGCGCTACCCCATCACGGGCCGGGCGCCCGCCGCCACCCTGTGGACAGCGCCCTGTGGATATCTCTTCGGACGTGGTCCTTGTGGCGCCCACAGTGATCCAACCGCGGTTTGCCGCTGTGAGCACCACAACGATCACCAGGGCAAGCAACAGCGCAAGCACCAGGGCAAGCAACAGGGCAAGCAACAGTGCAAGCAACAGTGCGGCCCCGGGACCTCCTCGCTAGGATCCCGGGGCCACGTCTCCCGAAGGGCGTTAGACTTCGGCGTATTCGATGTTGTTGAGGCGGCAGAAGACCTTCCACTTGGCGGCGTGCAGACCCAGATTCATCACCATGTGGTGCGTCCCGCCGGCCGCGAGCCAGCCATTCATTGACTCACGCATGCCCGTCGCCGGCCGGAACTGACCATACGGCATCTCGAGCGCCGGCAGCACGGGCGAGTCGAGGTTCTCGCCCTCGGCGACCACCATGCGGAACTTCTCGCCGCCCAAGGAGACCAGGCTCGCCAGTGTGGCGGGGCCGGGCTGGTACCGGAAAAGGAATGTCGGAGGATCGCCGAGGCGTCCGATGCCGAGGGAGCGCTTGATGAGGCGCACGGGCTCGTCGGTGCGGGCGATCTTCCAGTTTCCTTCTCCCATATGGGACATGAGCACCGAGTCGCTGGGGAAGTCCATCGCGTACATCTCGGTGAAGTGGGCGTCGCCGACAAGGGCGTGGCCGGCCGACACCATGCAGGCGGCCAGGGCGTCGCCCTCGGCGCCGTAGCCGTACCCCTTGGCCATCAACGATGACGCGGCCGCCAGCGGCAGCCGGCTGAACCGGCCGTCCTCGCCGATGGCGTCGAAGTGGGTCGAGTACGCACCATAACCGCGCGAGGTGAGGATCTCCTCGATCGCCAGCTGCATGCGGACGTGGTCCTCGCGCTCCTCCTCCGACAGCCGGGGGTCGATCTCGAAGTTCTCGTCCTCGAACTTGATGACGTCGGCCACCGCCGCCGACGACACGGCCTTGGACCCTCGGTAGAGGTCGCCCGGGGCCAGGAAGCTGATCTCCGGGCCGAGCGTGCGCACCAGGGCGTTCTCGTCGACCCTGATGTCGCCCATGTCATTCATCGAGTACCCGAAGATGCCCACCTTGAGCCGCCGCCAGGCCGTGGTGGCGGCGGCCGCCTGAGCGAACCGGCCGATGTCGGCCTTGAACCGCTCCGACTGCCAGTCATCGGTCAGGACGAGAAACGGTTTGCCGGCCCGCACCATGGCGTTGGCCGTGTCCTGTGCCCCGTGGATGCCCTGGTTGTAGGTCATGTCCGCCATGTCCCAGGCGGCGGTGACGTTGGGCTGCGGCTGGATGTTGGCCAGGCAGATCGGCAGGCGCGACTGGGAGAGCAGCCGGGCCACGCGCATCGCCGGGCCGTAGGTGAGCATGGTGATGAGCAAACCGTCGAGATTGGACTGTTCGAAGTTCGCCATCACCTTCTCGGCGTCGGCGCGGTTGCGCACCGGCGGCGCCATGACGATCTCGGCGACATCCGCGAGCGAGGCGGCGACCGAGCCGGCATAGGCGGCCTGGGTCTCGGTGATCCCCGGGATCATCTCGTCGTAGAGCTCCTGCATGATGCCGAAGAGTCCGATTCGGGGCTTCATGATTGCTGCCTCACTGTCCGTAGATGTTCTGGTATCGGTCGTAGAGAGCGTCGATGTCGTTGGGGTGCAACGATTCCACCGGGCCGAGCTGGCGGGCCAGGTGCACCGTTCGGGCGACGTCCTCGCACATGACCGCCGCTTTCACGGCCGCACGGGCGGAGGGGCCGATGGTGAAGACACCATGTTGGCGAAGCAGCACGGCCGGGGAGCGTGACCCGGCGAGGGTCTCCACCACCGCCTTGCCGATCTCCTCGCCGCCGATGAGGGCGAACGGCCCGACCGGGATGGAGCCGCCGAACTCGTCGCCCATGGCGGTGATGACGCACGGGATCTGTTCACCGCGCGCGGCCCAGGCCGTCGCGTAGGGGCTGTGCGTGTGCACGATGCCGCCCACATCCGGCCGCGAGCGGTAGATATACGCGTGCGAGGCGGTGTCACTGGACGGCTTGAAATTCCCGTCGACGACGTTGCCGTGAAGGTCGCACACCACCATCGACTCGGGCGTCAAATCGTCGTAGGACACGCCGCTGGGTTTGATGACCATAAGATCTTCAAAACGCGCCGAAACGTTGCCGCTCGTCCACGCGACGAGGCCGTTGCGCACCAGCTCCGCGTGCAGCCGGCAAAGGTCCTCCCGCAGCGAGAGCACTACACTCATGCCGAAACCTCCTTCGTCGGTTTCACTCGGCACGAGCCTCGCAAGGCATGAGCGAATCCCAATCCCATGATTCGCTCACGCAGGCGTCCGCTCACCGCAGGGCCCGCAATCGGTGCAGCACCTCGTTGTCGCCGCGCCCGAAGTAGTCGTGCAGCGTGCGGTACTCGGCGAAAAGCTTGTCGTAGACGGCGGTCGCGGCCGGGTCGGGATGATAGACGGCGGCGCGCGGCGAGCCCATGGCCTCGGTCGCGGCGAAGATGTCCGGATACGCCTTGGCGGCGACGGCGGCGTGCATCGCCGAGCCCAGCGCCGGCGCCTGCTCGGAGGCGACGATGTTCACCTGGCGGCCGGTGACGTCGGCGTAGAGCTGCATCAGGAACGCGTTGCGGATGAGCCCTCCGGCGGCGGTGAGGTCGTTTACCGGTACCCCCGAAGCTTCAAAAGACTCAATGATGATCCGCGTCCCGAACGCGGTGGCCTCCATCAGCGCCCGGTAGATGTCCTCGGGTTTGGTCGCCAAAGTTTGTCCTATTAGGACGCCCGACAGGTGGTGGTCGACGAGCACCGAGCGGTTGCCGTTGTTCCAGTCCAGGGCGAGCAGGCCGTTGGCGCCGGGCTTTTGCGCCGCCGCAAGCGAAGTGAGCCGATCGTGGTCGAAGCCGAACGTGTCGGTGAACCAGGCGAAGATGTCGCCGACACCGCTCTGCCCGGCCTCGTAGCCCCAGAGGCCGGAGGCAATGCCGCCCTTGACCACCCCGCACATCCCGGGCACCTCGGCCAGCCGCTCGCCGTTGACGACGTGACAGGTCGATGTCCCCATCACCATGAGCAGGCTGCCGGGCTTGACCGCGCGGGCGGCCGGGGCGGTGACGTGAGCGTCCACATTGGCCACTGCCACGGCGATGCCCTCCGGCAGCCCGGTCCAGGCCGCCGCCTGCGCGGTCAGCGAACCGGCCCGGTCGCCCAGCTGCGACAGCGGGTGCGCCAGCTTCTCCTCCGCGAACCCGGCGAACTCCGGGTTGAGCGCGGCGAGGTATTCCCGCGAGGGATAATGTCCGTCCTGGTGGATTCCTTTGTACCCGGCAGTGCAGACATTGCGGGTCTCGGCGCCGCAGAGCTGCCAGATGATCCAGTCGGCGGCCTCGATCCAGCGCTCGGCGCGGCCGTATATCTCCGGGTCCTCCTCAAGCAGCTGCAAAGCCTTGGCATACTGCCATTCCGACGAGATCTTCCCGCCGTATCGCGGCAGCCATTTTTCCTCGCGCGAAGCGGCGATCTTATTGATCCGGTCGGCGTGCGGCTGGGCCGCGTGGTGCTTCCACAGCTTGACCCAGGAGTGGTGGCGGTTGCGGAACTCCGGCAGCTCGCACAGGGGAGTGCCGTCGCGAAGCGTCGGCAGGATGGTGCACGCGGTAAAGTCGATGCCGATGCCGACCACCTCGGCCGGATCGATGCCCTTGAGCACCTGGGGCACGGCGTGGCGCAGCACCGCCCGGTAGTCGTCCGGGTCCTGCAGGGCCCAGACGGGCAGCGGGCTGATCACCGCGCTGGCATAGGGATGGACCGCCGTGGCGACCTCCGCGCCATCGGAGACGCGCACGAGCAGGGCGCGGCCGGATAGCGTGCCGAAGTCGACGCCCACGACGTAGCTCATCTGAGCCCCCACATTGTTCTAGATACCGAAATGTTCGAGATACCGAACAACTGTCGGTAGTGGATTCAAAGGTTCGTCCACCGTTTTCCCTTTGTCAACAGCGAAATACGCTGGGCTAGAGAGGTTGACAGGCGTCATTGCTGGTCCTACTGTGCCCACACACGCCAGACGCTGTTCGCGATTTCGAACACGAGAGGAGCACAATGGCTACCAGAAGGAGCCTGCTGGCCGCGGCCGGATTGGTCGCGATCGGCGGGCCGGCGGCGGCCTGCGCCAAGAAGGAGCCGGCGGGAAGCGGAGGGACTCAGGCGATCACGCTCGGGTTCTCGCAGACCGGCTCGGAAAGCGGCTGGCGCACCGCGAACACGAAATCGATCAATGAGGCCGCCAAGGCGGCAGGGATCAATCTGAAGTTCAACGACGCCCAGGGCAAGGAAGAGAACCAGATCGCGCATATCCGCTCGTTCATCCAGCAGAAGGTCGACGTCATCTCGTTCTCCCCGCTGAAGGTGACCGGCTGGGACACGGTCCTCAAGGAGGCGAAGGACGCGAAGATCCCGGTGATCCTCACCGACCGCAGCGTGGACGTCGCCGACACCTCGCTGTATGTCTGCTTTATCGGGTCGGACTTCATCGACGAGGGCAAGCGCGCCGCGGCGATGATGAAGAAGGTCATGGCCAGCGCCACGGGTACGGTGAACATCGCCCAGCTCGAGGGCTCCACCGGATCGGCGCCCGCGATCGAGCGCACCAAGGGCTTTGCCGAGGCCATCGCCGGTGACGCCAAGTACAAGATCGTCGTGAGCCAGACCGGCGAGTTCACCCGGGCCAAGGGCAAGGAGGTCATGGAGGCCTTCCTCAAGGCCCACCCGGAAATCAACTTCCTGTTCGCCCAGAACGACGACATGGGGCTCGGCGCCATCCAGGCGATCGAGGCCGCGGGCAAGAAGCCCGGGACGGACGTCAAGATCGTCGCGATCGACGCCATCAAAGACGGGTTCGTCGCCATGTCCGAGGGCAAGATCAACGGCCTGGTGGAGTGCAATCCGTTGCTGGGTCCGCAGCTGATGGAGCTCGTCAAGAAGGTCAAGGCGGGCCAGCCCGTCGAGCGGCGTATCGTCACCATCGAGAAGGACTTCACGCAGGACCAGGCCGCGGCCGAACTCCCGAACAGAAAGTACTGAGAGGCGCGCCCGCATGCTCAGGATGACCGGAGTCAGCAAGGAGTTCCCCGGCGTGCGGGCGTTGTCCGATGTGGACTTCGAGGTGCTGCCGGGGGAGGTGCACGCCCTGCTCGGCGAGAACGGCGCCGGCAAGTCCACCCTGATCAAGGTGCTCACCGGTGTTTATCGCGCCGACGCGGGCGAGGTGACGCTCGATGGCCAGGCCCTGCACATCACCAGCCCCACGCAGGCGCGCGAGGCCGGGATCAGCACGGTGTACCAGGAGGTGAACCTCTGCCCCAACCTGTCGGTGGCGGAGAACATCTTCATCGGTTCGCCGGTGCGCTGGAAGAAGATGCGCGGCGAGGCCAAAATCCTGTTGCGGCGCTTCGGTTTGAACCTCGACGTGCAGGCGCCGCTGGGCGAGTACCCGCTGGCCATCCAGCAGCTCGTGGCGATCGTGCGCGCCATGCGGGTCAAGGCGCGCGTGCTCATCCTGGACGAGCCGACCTCCAGCCTCGACCGGGGGGAGGTCGAGCGGCTGTTCACCCTGATGCGCCGGCTCAAACAGGAGGGAGTCGCGATCGTCTTCGTCTCCCATTTTCTTGACCAGATCTACGAGATCTGCGACCGGATGACGGTGCTGCGCAATGGGACCGTAGTCGGCACCCATCCGGTCGCCTCGCTGCCCCGCGGCGACCTGGTCCGTCTGATGATCGGCAAGGAGCTGGGGGCGCTGGCCGAGCTGACCGAGCACATCCGCGAGGCGCGCGGAGAGCCGTTGCTCCAGGCCCAGGCCCTCGGGCGCGGCAGCGCGATCGCCCCCTTCGACCTGGAAATCCACCCGGGCGAGGTGACCGGCCTGGCCGGGTTGCTGGGCTCGGGGCGCACCGAGGTGGCCCGCCTGCTCTTCGGGGCGGACACGCCGGACGCCGGCCGGGTGCTCATCGACGGCGTGGCGAGGTCACTGCGCACCCCCAAAGCGGCGATAGCCAACGCGATAGCCTTCTGCCCTGAAAATCGCCGGGCCGAAGGGTTGATCCCGGAGCTGACCGTGCGGGAGAACATCCTGCTGGCCGTGCAGGCGGCGCGCGGCTGGTCCAGGCGCGTGACCGCCAACGGCATCGTGGAGCGGGTCATCGGCGAGCTCGACATCCGTCCGTCCAATCCCGACCTTCCGGCGCGCGACCTCTCCGGCGGCAACCAACAGAAGGTGCTGCTGGCCCGCTGGCTCATCACCCATCCACGCCTGCTGATCCTTGATGAGCCGACGCGCGGCATCGACGTCGGCGCCAAGGCGGAGATACAGAAGCTCGTCGTCGGCCTCTCCGAGGAGGGCATGTCGGTGCTGTTCATCTCGGCCGAACTCGACGAGGTGTTGCGGCTGTCGCACACCATCGGCGTGCTTCGTGACCGGCACCTGGTGGCCCAGGTCCCCAATACCCCGGAGCTGAAGACGGAGATCACCGAGATGATCGCCAGTGGGGCGGCGAAGTCATGACGAAGATGCTGGAGCGCAAGCCCGCGACGGTCCTCAAGGAGGCCGTCGCCAATCGGCGCGCTCTCATCAGGCACCGGCTGTTCTGGCCGGTGGTGGCGCTGGTGGTGCTGCTGGCGACCACGCCCGGCATCTACCGCATCGGCATCCGCGGCGGTCACCTGTACGGCAGCATCATCGACATCCTCCTCTACGGATCGCCGCTTCTGCTTGTGGCCCTTGGCATGACGCTCGTCATCGCCACCGGCGGGATCGACCTGTCGGTGGGCGCGGTCATCGCCATCGCGGGCGCGGTGGCCTGCACGCAGATCGCCAGCGGGATCCCCTTCGTGGTCGCCGTGACGACGGCGCTGGTGATCGCCATCGTGCTGGGGTTGTGGAACGGTACACTCGTTGCGCTGCTTGGCATCCAGCCCATCGTCGCGACGCTGATCCTGATGGTCGCCGGCCGCG
>Ga0075418_10000140_pt1 | contig 65140 bp, 71 predicted proteins | sample SoiMetdeltSBSDD2_FD_81776 | JGI IMG/M metagenome (GOLD analysis project Ga0075418, IMG submission 81776) | Bulk soil microbial communities from a Populus tree surrounding site in Tennessee, USA - Soil MetaG P. deltoides SBSDD2 | ecosystem: Environmental > Terrestrial > Soil > Tree plantation...
GCGGTTGTGGGCGACCTGCCGCGCGGTGACGGCCACCGCGTGGCGCAGCGCGTTCATCTGGTCCTGCTGTGCGGCGAACGCCTGCTCCCATCGGGTCCGTTCGGCCCGTTTGGCGCGCAGGTAGTCGCTGTAGGCGCCGCCGTAGCGGGTCACGCCGTCGCGGGTCGGGTCGATGTCGACGATGTCGGTGCACACCTCGTCGAGGAAGACCCGGTCGTGGCTGGCGACGATCACCACCCCGGGCATGCCGCGCAGCTGCCCCTCCAGGAACGCCACCGCGTCGTCGTCGAGATGGTTGGTCGGCTCGTCGAGCAGCAGCGCGGCCGGGCGGCGGATCAGCAACGCCGCCAAGGCAAGCCGGGAACGTTGCCCGCCGGACAGGGTACCCAGCGGCCGGGCCGGGTCGATACCGTCGCCGCCGCCCACCCCGAGACCGTCGACGACCTGTTCGGCGCGGCGGGCCGCGTCCCAGGCCTCGGCCTCTTCCGCCCGGGTCAGGACGGTGGCGTACTCGTCCATGTCGAGCGCGCCGGGTTGCAGCAGCCGGTCGAGGCGGGCCAGCAGCTGCCGGCTTTCGGCCAGGGCGTCGGCGATCACCTCGGCGACGGTCTGCCCGTCGGTGTACGGCAACTCCTGATGCAGCAGGCCCACCTGGTCGGGGCGCTCGATCTGCCCGGCGTCGGGCCGCTCGGCCCCGGCCAGCAGCCGCAGCAGGGTGGACTTGCCGGCGCCGTTCTCCCCGACCAGGCCCAGGCGCCGGCCGGGGGAGACGGTCAGGTTGACCCCGTCGAGGACGCGACGATCCCCATAGAATTTCACAACGTCGATTGCGCGGATCGCATGCATGGAATGACACCACCGGGCGGTAGAGAGACGGCCAGGACCGGAGAAGGCGGTGTCGGTATCACATAGTGCGTCAAGGCTAGCCGGGCACGAGGCGGATGCGTCAACCCGTTTTCGAAATACGGGCGTCCACACCCGTTTCATGGATGTGGACGCCCGTATCGCTTGGTCACAACCACGCGATGGTGCGATCAGAATTCGCCGCCGCCCCAGTCGCCGCCGCCGAAGTCGCCACCGTAATCACCACCGTAGTCACCGCCATAATCGCCGCCGTAGTCGCCACCGGCGGCGGCATCCCCGCCGCCGTAATCGCCGCCGTAATCGCCCGTGTCGGCGGCCGCGTCCGGCGCCACATCGGGGGAGAACGCGTCGTCGAGCACGCTGCCCAGCATCATGCCGCCCAGGAAACCCAGCGCCGCCCCGCCGACACCGGCGGCCACTGCGCCACCGATGCCGCTGCCACGCCGGTAGCCGCCGTACTCGTAGTGCGGGCCGCGGCCACCGTAGGCGTAGGGCTGCTGCGGCCGGCCCCCGCCCTGATGCATGCCGGGAGGCGGGGCCGGCTGAAGGAACGCGCCCTGCCCGGCACCGGCCGCGACCGGCTTGGACAGCAGCGAGGTCACCCAGCCGTCGACCTCCAACACCCAGCCCTCCTGCTCGGAGGCCAGCCGCTGCGCGTCGGCGGCCGAGATCCGGTGATGCTCACCCTGGCCGGGACGCCCGGCCAGCTCGGCCACGACGCTGACGCCGTCGTTGTCCTCGGCGAAGGAGAACGTCAGCTGTGGGATGTGCGGGCCGGGCGGCTGGCCCGGCGGGATCGGGGCGTAGAACGTGATCGCCTGCGCGACGGGCACGTTCAGGCCCGAGGCCACCCCTGGGCGCACCTCGTTGCGCACGAACCGGCAGCCGATGGTGCCCAGCGCGTCCATGATGTGCTGGTGCAGCTGGCCCGCCTCCACCCGTACCGGGTCGAAGTCGGTCTTGCCGGAGCCACCGGCCACCGCCACCTCGGTGCGCACACCGAGGGTGTAGCCGGGCAGCTGCTGCCCGTAGAGCACGTTGAACGGGATCCACTTCGGCGTCGGCACCTGGAACGGCACCGCCTGCGTGGCGCCCGAGCCCAACCTGAGCCGCGAACCCACCGGGTAGCGGGCCAGCTCCATCTCCCCAAAGCCGCCCGAGGCCACCAGCAGCAGCTGGATCGAGGCGATCTCAACGTCTGACTTGGCGCGCAAGTGGACCTGCCCTGTCAGCTGGCCGCCGGCGTTGACCGCCGGCGCCGACAGGACCGTGTCCACCTCGACCCCGCCGAACCCCAGACTGGACAAAAGCTTCTTGAAAACCATGACTGCCATGATGACCGCCTCCGTCCACTGGTTGCCATCCGGGACGCGCTGTCTACAGCAAATTCTCAGCGTACGTCGATCGGGCCCAGCCCGACCCGGAACAGCCGCCACCCGCGCAACTTCACGAAAGCGATTGTCCCAACCGGGTTTCGACGAAGGCGCGTTCGCCGGCGCCGGGTCGCACACCAGCGCCTCCCGGTAGGCGGCGGCCGCGTCGGCGTGGCGGCCCAACCGGGCAAACAGCCCACCGCGGGCGATGTGGTACGGCGCCCACGCCGACAACCGCCCAGCCAGCACATCCAAAAGGTGAATGCCGGCTGTCGAACCGGGCACCCCGGCGGGCGTCGGCGGATTCGACACTAGCCGTTGGCGAGTTTGGCCAGCGGCTGCCCGTGTATCCGGAACACGGTCCACTCGTCGTGGGCCTCGGCGCCCAGCGACCGGTAGAAGTCGATCGACGAGGTGTTCCAGTCCAGCACCCACCACTGCACACACCAGTAGCCGCGCTCCACGGCGATGCGGGCAAGCTCGGCCAGCAGCTGCTTGCCGTGGCCCGCGCCGCGGAAGGCCGGCCGCACGAACAGGTCCTCGAGGTAGATGCCGTGCGTGCCACGCCACGTCGAGTAGTTCAGGAACCACATCGCGAACCCGGCCGGCTGCCCGTCGTCGGTCACCGCCATGTGGGCGTAAACGGCCGGTTGCGGACCGAACAGGGACTCGCGCAGCTGCGCGTCGGTGGCCAGTGCCTTCTCCGGCGCCCGCTCGTAAAGCGCCAGCTCACGGATGAAATCGCCGATGACCGGTACATCGTCGGGCGTCGCGGGTCTGATCACAGAGGCTATTGTCCACACATGGGCCGGATCCTTGCCATCAACCTTGCCGTGCCGGAACCCAGCGACGCCAAGGGTCTGGGCACCACCGGCATCAACAAGCAGCCGGTGCGGGGGCCGGTGCTGCTGCGCGCGCCCGGTGCCCGAACCACCGGCCTGGGCAGCGGCGCGGTCGGCGACAGGATCTTCGACGTGAGGCATCACGGCGGCAACGACCAGGCCGTCTACGCCTACGCCTGGGAGGACTACGACTGGTGGGAGGGCAAGCTGGGCCGGGCCCTGCCCGGCGGCCTGTTCGGGGAGAACCTCACCACCGAAGGCGTCGACGTCAACGGCGCCCTGGTCGGCGAACGCTGGCGCATCGGCCAAGACGTTGTGCTGCAAGCCGCTCTGCCGCGCATCCCGTGCAACACGTTCGCCGTCAAGATGGCCGAACCGCAGTGGATCAAAACGTTCACCGAGCAGGCCCGGCCCGGCTCCTACCTGCGCGTCGTCGAACCGGGCTACGTCCGCGCCGGCGACGAGATCACGGTGGTGCACCGGCCGCGGCACGATCTGAGCATCGCCGAGCTGTTCCGCGCGCTGACCACCGAGCCCGATCTGCTGCCGAAAATCGTTGGCATACAAGAGGTTCCGGCCTGGCTGCGGGTGAAAACCCTGCGGCGGCTAGGCGGCTAGCGCCGCCGCCAGGCCGGACAGGTCGTCGAGCACCAGATCCGCCTCGGCCGCCTCCGGCCAGGCGGCGTGCAGGTAACCCCAGGGCCCACGCCGCAGCAGCACCGTGCGCATCCCCGACCTGCCGGCGGCCAGGACATCGTTGTCGAGGCGGTCACCCACATAACAGATTTTTTCCCTTGGTACCCCGCAAGCCCGCACCACGAGGTCGAAGAACTCCGGCGCCGGTTTCTCCACCCCCCATTGGGCCGAGGTGTAGATGCCGTCCACCTCGAGGTCCATGCGCCGCAACGCGTCACCGGCCTGCGGCGGCTGGTTGCCCGCCACCACCACCTTCAACCCGTTGTCGCGCAACGCCTCGAAGCAGGCCGGCACATCCGGGTACAGGTCGGCGACGTCGAAGTTCTCCCGCAGGCTGTCCGGCTCGTCGGCCGCCCACGCCGCCGACTCCGCCTCGATGTCGATGCCGGGCCGCACCAGCTCGAACGCCTCGTAGAACGACCGGCCCTGGACGATCATGGCGCCGACCAGGCCCAGCAGGGTGAAGCTGGGCACGCCGAGGCGGTCGGCCCACCGGCACCAGATCCGGGACTCATCGACAAGCGTCTCACCGATGTCGAACGCCACCGCGCTGACCGCCTCGATCACGAAGCCAGTCTAGGTTCCGCCGGAGACCCGCAGGTTGGCCCCGGTCACAAACGACGCCTTGGGCGAGAGCAGCCACACGATCGCCTCGGCGACCTCCTCGGGCTGCCCGGCCCGGCCCAGCGGGATCCGCCCGGCCAGCCGGTCGGCCCGGTCCGGCATGCCGCTCTGGGTCGCGTGGAACGTGGTGCGGATGATCCCCGGCGACACCGTGTTGACCCGTACCCCTTGCGGCGCAAGCTCTTTGGACAGCCCGACGGTGAGGATGTCGGTGGCGGCCTTGGTCATCGCGTAGTGGATGTATTCGTTGGGGCTGCCCAGCGTCGCCGCCGCCGACGACACGTTGACGATCCCGCGCACCCCGCGGCGCACCGCCTCCCGCGCGCACAGCACATAGCCGATGAGGTTGACGTCGACGACCCGGCGCAGGTCGGCCTCGGACAGGTCGGCGAACGGGCCGATCAGGCTGCCCACCCCGGCGTTGTTGACCAGGCCGGTGACCGGGCCGAACGCGCGGCGGGCCCGCTCGAACAGGGCGGCGACCGACTCGGAGTCGGTGGTGTCGACCCGCACCGCCAGCCCACCGGTGCCGGCGGCGACCTCGTCGGCGGCGCGCCGGTCGCTGTGGTAGCCGATCACCACCCGATGCCCGGCCTTGGCCAGCAGCCGGCTGGTGGCCGCGCCGATGCCACCGGAACCACCCGTCACGATCGTGACCGCGTTCGTGACCGCGTCATCCATGCGGTCAGTAGATCAATTGATCGGGGTGAAGGTGAACAGCTGCGCCTGTGAGTTGGCACACGCCTTGGTCCGCGCGTCGTGGCCCATCGCCGTCACGCAGCCGCCGGGCACCTGGATCTGGTACCACTCCTCGCTGGTCTCCACGAAGGTCATAAGCTGGTCGGCGCGGGTGGTCTCGCACCCGTCGAACACCATCATCCGGTCGCTGCCGGCCGAGCTCAGGCACAGCGCCTGCCCGGCGGTGATGCCGCGCTGCGCCACCGCGGACATCCGGTACCGTCCCTCGCCGAGCGCCTGCAGGTCGAAGCGGGCCATCGGCGGGCTGGTCGAGCACGGCCGCTGCGCCACCATCGGGGTCTGGTTGGTGGTGTAGCCGATGTCGAAGCAGCCGCCGTTGAAGCTTTTCATGTAGTACGGGCCCGAGACCGGCCCGTCGTGGTCCTGGTGTGCCGGCGGTGTGGGCCCCGGCGGCCGGCTGGGGTGGGCGGTGCCGTGATCGGGCAGCGGGAAGATTACCGCCCCGTCCGTCGGCGTGGGTTGCGCGGTCGCCGGCGGCGAGTGCGCCGGCAGCGGCGAAACGCCGCCGCCGGCTTTGTCGGCCGACAGCCCGTGCAGGGGTGCCATCAGGGCGTGCACCGCGGCCAGGACGATCACCATGGTGATCCCGGCGGGCAGGGCGAGCATGCGCAGGTAGGACGGGCGTATGGGAAGGGTCGTCGGGTCCGGCGCCGCGGTTGCCGCGGTTTGGGCAGGGGCGATGGGCAGCCCGCAGGCAGGATTGACACAATGAGTGGCGCCCCCGTCATTTTGCTGCCCGCATGCCCAGCAGCTACGAGCCATCGTTCCTCCCCGATGGGTCCCGCTGTCAGGATGTCACATGCCGGGCGCTCTTGCGGGTGTCGGGGGCCGGACTGTCGGACCCTTCTGGTAGAACGTGCGTATCAAACCGCAGGAGGACAGCCCAATAAGGAAGGTGCCATGAAGCACGCGACAGCGACGGGTCTGTCGGCAAAGGATCTGACCCTCATCCGCGAGACCCTCGCCGCCGGCAAACGGCCGCGGATCGTGTTCACCGAAAACGCCGGCCAGATCGCCGGGCAGTTCGGCCACGTGGTCCAGCTCGAGGACCCCAAGGCCAACGACGACTGGATCCTGGTCAAGTTCGGCGCCGACGTGCTGCCGTTCCCACCCTCCGATCTGGCCATCGCCCCCCGCGGTGCCGCCGCTAAGAAGGCGGCCGAGCCGCCGGCGCCGCCGGCCAAGAAGGCGCCGCCCGAGCCGGAGTTCAAAGTCGTGCGCGAGACCGCGAAATCCACCCCCTCACCCGCCCCCCGCCAGGAGACGACCGTGACCGACTCAGACAAGCCCGCCAAGACCACCGCCAAGGCCGAAAAGGCCGTCAAGACCGACAAGGCCTCCCAGGCCGACAAGCCCTCCCAGGCCGAGACCACAGCCGAGACCACAGCCGAGACCCCAGCAGCGGACAGTGCCACCACCGGTGCCGCCGGCACCAGCGCCGCCCCCGCCCCCCGCAAGCCCACCGGCGCCGCCCGCGGCGCCAAGGCCAAGCCGCTGCCAAGCTTCACCGTCACCCTCTCCTACGCCGAGGGGGAGTGGAGCGTCGGCGCGGTGCAGGGAAGCAAGACGGTCGCCAAGCCCTATGTGGTCAAGCCGACCGAGGCGCTCAAGATGGTCTCCATGCTCGACGTGCCCGGCGTGCACGAGGCGGTCGAGCAGATCGTGTCGGCCGAGCGCGCCCAGACCCAGGCCCACGCCGAGAAGCTGCGCGCCGAGCTGGCCGAGCTGGAGGCCAAACTCGCCGAACTAGGAACCGTGTAGTTGGCGCTTGCGAAGCAACGCGCGGCATCGCCGCCTCCGGCCGGCGACAAGATCGACGAGCCGGGACGCCGGCGTGGCGATGCGGGTTGGGGCGGTTGCCCGCCCGCGCGAGAATAGGAGCGTGACGCGCATAGTACTGGTGGCGTTGGTCGATCGCGCCGGGGCGGTGCTGCTGCGGCTGCACGGCGAGCAGTCGGCCATCCGCCCCAACCGGTGGAGCCTGCCCGGCGGCCCGGCCCTGGCCGCCGAGATGCCGGCGCGGGCCGCGGCCCGCCTGCTCAAGGAGCAGACGGGCCTGGAGGTCGACCCGCTGCGGCTGCGGCTGTCCTGGCGGGGACAGCTGCCCGACTACGCCGCCGAGGTGTACCTGTTCGCCGCCGCGACCACCGCCACCGACGCCGACATCAGCACCGACCCGGTGCCGGGCGCGATCGCCCGCCGGGGCGAGTACGTGGTCAGGTTCATCCCCGGCGACAGGGTCCAAAGTGGACGGCCGTTCACCCCCGCGTCCGGTTACGTCATCGGCGACTTCATGGCCTCCCGCGACTACCGGGAGCTGACCGAGGCGTTCGACCCGGAGGAAATAGCCTAACCGGGGATGTTGTGCGTGCCGATCCGCTTGCGGAACACCCAGTAGGTCCAGCCCTGGTAGAGCAGCACCAGCGGGGTGAACACCACCGCCACCCACGTCATGATCTTCAATGTGTAGGGGGTGGACGAGGCGTTGCTGACGGTCAGGCTGTTGGCCTCGGCGATCGTCGAGGGCAGCACATCCGGGTACAGGTTGGCAAAAAGGGCCAGCACCGCGAAGGCGATCGCGGCCGCGGTGCCGGCGAAGGCCCAGCCTTCCCGCCCGGCCCGGTTGGCCAGCAACCCGCCCACCAACGCCAGCGCCGCCACCACCCCGAGCGCCAGGGACCAGCCGGTGAACCGGTGCCCAAACGTCCACGCGAGAAACACCACCGCCAGCACGGCGGCGACCAGACCCGCGGTGAAGGCGAACCTGTTGGCGCGCAAGCGAATGTCACCGGTCGTCTTGAGGGCGGTGAAGATGGCGCCGTGGGTGGCGAACAGCGCCAGCGTGCTCAGCCCACCCAGTAGCGCATAGGGATTCAGGAGGTCGGCCAGGGTACCCATATATTCATGGGAAGCATCAAGGCGTACCCCCCGCACGATGTTGGCGAAGGCGACCCCCCACAGCACGGCCGGCAGTAGCGATCCGAAGAAGATGGCCCAGTCCCACCGGTTGCGCCAGGCCGCGCCGTCGCGCTTGCCGCGATACTCGAACGCCACCCCGCGCACGATCAGGGCCACCAGGATCAGCAGCAGCGGAAGGTAGAACCCGGAGAACAAGGTCGCATACCACTCGGGGAACGCGGCGAACATCGCCCCGCCGGCGGTGATCACCCACACCTCGTTGCCGTCCCACACCGGCCCGATGGTGTTGATCAGCACCCGGCGTTCCTTGTCGTCGCGGGCCAGCAGCCGCACCAGCAGGCCCACCCCGAAGTCGAAGCCCTCCAGCACGAAATACCCCGTGAACAGCACGGCGATGAGGACGAACCAGACGTCATGAAGTTGCACAGTCAGACCCCTAGTAGGCGAAGGCGAGTTTCTCGTCGCCCTCCTCGGCCGGTGACACGTCGGGCAGCCCGGCCTTGGCGAAGCGGATCAGCAGGCCCACCTCGACCACGGCGAGAATCCCGTACAGCAACGTGTAGACCACCAGCGACGTGACGACGTCGCCGCCGGTCACCGAGGGCGAGGCGGCGTTGGCGGTGAGCATCTGGGAGAAGACGATCCACGGCTGCCGGCCCATCTCGGTGAAGATCCAGCCGGTGGAGTTGGCGGCCAGCGGCAGCAGCGGCAGGATCAGCCCGGCCCGCAACAGCCACTTGCCGTAGCGGCCGCGACGGTTGGCCCACAATGCCCACAGGGCGATCAGCGCCGCCAGTAACCCGAACCCGATCATCAGCCGGAACGTCCAGTAGGTCACCGGGATGATCGGCGTGTAGCTGCCCTCGCCGTACTTGGACACGTACTCCAGCTGCAGGTCGTTGATGCCCTGCACGGTGCCGTCGAACGATCCCGTGCCCAGAAATGACAGCACGCCGGGGATGTCGAGCTGGAACACCGGCCGGGATCCGTCCAGCGTGCCGATGGTGAAGATGGAAAACGGCGCCGGCGTGGACGTCTCGTACAGCGCCTCGGCGGCGGCCATCTTCATCGGCTGCACCTCAGTCATGATCTTGCCTTGGGTGTCGCCGGTGATCAGCAGGGCCGCCATCGCGACCAGGGTGGTCCAGCCCCCGACCTTCAACGCCGACTTGAACTCCGCGGTGTCCACGCCCGGGCGCCGGTACAGGTGCCACAACGCCACCGCCGCGACCAGCCCGCCCGCGGTCAGGAACGCCCCGGAGACGGTGTGCGGGAAGGTCACGAGATTGACCTTGTTGAACAGCACCGCGGTGAAGTCGGTCAGCTCCGCCCGGCCCTTGTCCGGGTTGAGCTTGAACCCCACCGGGTTCTGCATGAAGGAGTTGGCGGCCAGGATGAAAAACGCCGAGATCAGGGTGCCGAACGCGGCGATCCAGATGCAGGCCAGGTGAATCCGCTTGGGCAGCCGGTCCCAACCGAAGATCCACAAACCCAGGAACGTCGACTCGAGGAAAAACGCCAGCAGCGCCTCGATCGCCAGCGGCGCGCCGAAGATGTCGCCGACGAATCGCGAATAGGTGCTCCAGTTCATCCCGAACTGGAACTCCTGCACGATGCCGGTGACCACACCCATCGCGAAGTTGATCAGAAAGAGCTTGCCGTAGAACTTGGTCAGCCGCAGCCACTTCTCCTTGCCGGTGCGCACCCACGCGGTCTGGAACGCGGCGACGACGAACGACAGTCCGATGGTGATCGGCACGAACAGAAAGTGGTAGACGGTGGTGATGCCGAACTGCCACCGGGCCAGTTCCGTCGCGTCCATACCGTCAACCTAACCCGATCAACCGGGTGCCCGCCTGGGACATTGGTCACGTCGTGCCCGGCGAAGTGGCAGGATGTCTGACCATGAAGTCCCCGGTGTGGTCGCTGGCGATGCAGGTCTCGCGCCCTTTGGTGCGGTTGCTGGCCCGCTTCGAGGTCACCGGCGCGGTGGCCGGCGGTGAAAAACCTCTCATCGTGGCCTCCAATCACATCAGTCCGTTCGACCCGGTCGTGCTGACCGCCGCGTGCCACATGCGCGGCCTGGACCCGGCGTTCCTGGCCCACGACGGTCCATTCCGGACCCCGATCCTGGGCGCGTTCCTGCGCCACAGCGGCCATGTGCGGGTCGACCGGGGCACCGCCGAGGCGCCGCTGGCCCTGCTCGGCGCGCAGCAGGCCCTGGCCGCCGGGCGAACGGTGGTGATCTACCCGGAGGGGCGGATCAGCCGCGACCCCGGGCTGTGGCCCGAACGCGGCAAGACCGGGGTGGGGCGCCTGGTTTTGGCCAGCCGGGCGACGGTGGTCCCGGCGGCGGTGTGGGGAGCGCACGAGATCGTGCCCTACGACGCGCCGCGGGGCATGTGGCCGTTCCTGTGGCGGAATTTGACAAGAAGGCCGGCGACGGTGAGAGTCCACTTCGGAGCGCCGCTCGAACTGTCCGACGTGGACCTGACCAGAGTCGGTGCGGCGCAACGCATCACCGACCGGATCACCGACGCGATCATCGACTGCCTGGCGCCGCTGCGCGCCGACGAGCCGGACTCGCCGCGCTTCACCGACCCGACCCGGGTCATCGAAACCCGCCGCAGCTACAGGAGAAAGACACCGTCATGACCTTGCGGACCTCAGTGGACGGGCCGGTGGCGACGATCACGATCGACAATCCGGCCAAGCGCAACGCCATGACGGCGCAGATGTGGCGCTCGCTTCCCACGCTTTTAAAAGAATTTCAAAACCATTCCCTGGTACGCGTGGTGGTCCTGACCGGAGCCGAAGGCACCTTCAGCGCCGGCGCGGCTATTACCTGGGCGGGTGCAAAGCAACGCGCGGCGTCGCCGCCCAAGGAGCCGCCGACCGTGCCTGATCATCTGGCAAACGAAGACCCGAGTTTGCCAGATGATCTCATCCCGGACGCCGGCGGCAGCGACGCGTTGGAGGTGGCCAACCTGACCGTCCTGGCCGAGGAGGCCCTGGCGGCGTTCCCCAAACCCACCATCGCCCGGATCGAAGGCGACTGCGTCGGCGGCGGATGCCAGCTGGCGCTCGCCTGCGACCTGCGGCTGGCCTCGCCTGGGGCGCGATTCGGTGTCACCCCGGCGCGGCTGGGCGTGGTGTATCCGGCGGCCAGCACCGCCCGGCTGGTCGACACCGTGGGTCTGGCCGGCGCCAAGTGGCTCCTGCTCACCGGCGACCTGATCCCGGCCGAACAGGCGTGGCGCCTGGGCCTGGTGCACGAGGTCGCCTCCGATCTGGACGCCCGGGTCGCGGCCCTGACGGCCACGCTGGCCAGCCGTTCGCTGCTGAGCCAGGCGGCGGCCAAGGAGATCATGGCCATGTCCGCCTACGGCGTGGACGCGGCCCGGGTACACCACTGGATGAACCTGATGCGCGACAGCGGCGAGGCCGCCGAGGGAGCCGCGGCCTTCCTGGACCGCCGCGAACCGAACTTCCCCTGGAAGCCCTAGAGGCCCAAGGCTATTTCGACCACCTGGTAGGGCGGGTGGCCGGGCGGCACGTTGCGCATCGTGATCTTCGCCGCGGCCGGATCCAGGTGGATCAGCCAGCCCCATTCCTTCTCGTACACCCCGGCGAAGCGCACCACACCCGGCTCATCGGGTTCCTCGGGTTCCCGGGGCATCTGCATCCACTCCTCGGGTGTGTGCCACGAGTCCACCCACACCATGCCGCCCTCGCCGATCACCATCAAGCCATCCTGCGGCTTGTCGCCGTCGGACCAGGTGTAGGCGATGGTGACGAACCGTTGGGCGGCCACCGAAACTGTCGCGGACGCGGCTGACTCGCGGTAGTCGTCGGTGGGCAGCATCCGCAGCCGGTTGGTCCCCCGCCACACGCCCAGCAACGGCCCCAGCGTCTCGACGATCGTCATGGCCGCAGCCTATGCGAGCCAAGCACTCAGCCGACCGCGAACCGGTCACCAAGAAGTCTTTGCAAAGAGAGCTTTGCAAAGGTATGTTGTCAAGCATGGCCGACGAGAGCACACCCGACCCGGCGACACCCGACCCGGCGACACCCGACCCGGCGACCCTGAGACTTGACCCCGTGACCCTGCGGGGGCTGGCGCATCCGCTGCGGGTGCGCATCCTGGGCGTGCTGCGCGAGCACGGCCCGGCCAACGCCACGACCCTGTCGCATATGTTGGGGCAGTCCACCGGCGCCACCAGCTACCACCTTCGCCAGCTCGCCTCCTACGGCTTCATCGTCGAGGACACCGAGCCCGCCAAGCCCGCCAAGCCCGCCAAGTCCGCCAAGTCGGCCAAAGGCGGTCGCGAACGCTGGTGGAAGGCGGCGCACCGGGGCACGTTCCTCGACGAGCAGGTCGCCAGGCACTCGCCCGAGGTGACCGAGGCCTACACGCGGGCCATCGCCGCGCAGTACCACGAGCGCATCGACCGCTGGCTCAACGAGGCGCTGTCGATGCCGCCGGAGTGGATTCCGGCGGCCACCTTGAGCGACTGGCGTTTCCGGCTGACCCCGGAAGAGGCCAAGCAACTGCACGACGCGATTTTCGAGCTGGTGGAACGGTTCCGGCGCGACGAGCCCGGCGCCGACGTGCCCGGCGCCGAGGTCGTGGTGTTCCAGGCCCAGATCCTGCCGTTCACCGGGAGCCGACAATGAAACGCGCAATGTATGGATTGCTTGCGGCGCAAGCGATTTCGCAGACCGGCAGCCGGATGACGATGCTGGCGCTGCCCTGGTTCGTGCTGGTGACCACGCACAGCGCGGGCATGACCGGCGTCGTGGCCTTCGCCGAGACGGCGCCCTATGTGCTGGCGTGTGGGCTGGGCGGGCCGCTGCTGGATCGGGTCGGGGCGCGCCGCGCCAGCATCCTGACCGACGCGGCCAGTTTCCTGGCGTTCGCCGCCGTCCCGCTGCTGGCGCATCCGGCCGCGTTGGTCGCCGTGGTCGCCGTCGCCGGGGTGCTGCGCGGCCTGGGCGATACCGCCAAACGCGTCGTCTTCCCGCTGACCGTCGAGGCGGCCGGGGTGGACATGACCCGCGCCGCGGCCCTGGGCGACGGCGTGCAGCGGCTGGCCACCCTGCTAGGCGCGCCGCTGGCCGGGGTACTCATCGCCGCCCTCGACGCCCGGGCCGTGATCCTGATCGACGCCGCCACGTTCGCCGCCGGTGCTGTCCTGGTCGCCGCTTTGGTGAAGGTGACCATCCGGCCGCAGCCGCGCGAACCGTACGCGGCAGCGCTCAAGAACGGCGTGGTGTTCCTGCGCAAGGACCGGCTGCTGGGCGCGCTGCTGCTGCTGTTTTGCGCCACCAATCTCTTCGACGCCGCCTACGGCTCGGTGCTGATCCCGGCGTGGGCCAACCAGCTGGGCTCCTCGGTGGTGTTGGGCGTGGTCAGCGGCGTGTTCGGGCTCGGTGCGGTGCTGGGCAACGTCGTCTTCACCGCCCTGGCGCCCCGGCTGCCCCGCTACGCGCTTTTCACGGTGGGCATGCTCGTCGGCGGCGCGCCCCGGTTCATCGCCGCCGCCGTCACCGACCGGCTGTGGATCATCTACCTGATCTCGTTCGCCGCCGGGGTGAGCATCGCCGCGATCAACCCGATCTGCGGCGCCGTCTTCTACGAGCGGGTGCCGCCGCCGATGATGGCGCGGGTGCAGGGGATAGGCACCGCCTTGGGCTGGGCCGGCATTCCGTTGGGGGCGCTGCTGGGCGGGATGGCCGCCGAGGGCATCGGCGTGCCGGCGGCCCTGGTCGCCTTCGGTGTGCTTTACCTACTGGTCACCCTGCAGCCGCTGATCTGGCCGGCGTGGCGCCAGATCGATTCCCGCCCGGCCGCGGTCGCACCGCTGCCGCTTGATAGCGAGCCTCAACCAGTGCGGGCGTAGATGTCCAGCATCCGCTCCAGCCGGCGCAACGCCTCGTCCCACCCGTAGCCGTCCCACCCGCGGTCGAAGGCGAGGCGTTGCGCCGCAAGCAGATACGCCCTGTGCAGATCGACCCAGGCTTGGGGCTCAACGCATCGTGCCGGGTACTGCGGGGCACGCCGGCACGCGCAGCCGCCGCGGCAGATCGAGAAGGCCGGCGGCGTCCCCACCAACCGCCAGACCTGTCTTGACATCCGCTCCCGCCGACAGGAGGGGATCCTAACGTTCCCGGGAGGACCGGTAGATGCCCACCAGTTCCCGGGTGGTACTCACACCGGCGCGGCGGCGTAATTCGGCTATGCGCCGGTTGGCGGTGCGCAGCGACAAGAACTCAGCGGTCGCCGCCGCCGAGATGGTGCTGCCCGACGCCAGCCTCTCCAGCAGCGCTTTCTCCATCGGGGATAGTCGACGTATCCAGTCGATGGGCGCTTCCTCCGCCAACATGCCCCTCCCATGAGATCGACTACTCTCGACGTATTCGGTTCCGACATTCTGACCGATGTCACCGGATGTTGGCGAGCCGATCACCCTAGGGATTCTCCGCGTGTAGTCTGCGCTGTGCCCTATCTGGAGGATCCGCCGCTCGCCTTCGCCCACCGGGGTGGCGCCGCGGCCGGCGACGAGAACACCGAGCAGGCTTTCGCCCGGGCCGTGGCCGCCGGCTACCGCTATGTGGAGATCGACGTCCACGCCACCGCCGACGGTGTGCCGGTGGTGGTGCACGACCCCAATCTGATGCGGGTCGCCGGGCGCCGGATGTCGATTGCCGATGTTTCTTTTCAAACCCTTCAAGTTGTACCCCTTACCGGCGGCGGCGTGGTCCCGAGACTGGACGACGTCCTGGCGGCCTGGCCGCAGGTCAAGTTCAACATCGACGTCAAAAGCGACGCCGCGGTCGAGCCCACCCTCAACGCGGTCGAAAACACCAACGCGGCCGGGCGGGTGCTTCTGGCGTCCTTTTCGGACACCCGGATCCGGCGCATCCGCGCCCTGTCGGCCGGTGCGACGGCAACGTCTCTGGCGCGGCGGGAGGCGGGTCGGCTCTGGCTGGCTTCTCGATTCGGCGCACGGTTCGGCATCCGGTTCAGGGTTGCGGAGTCGGTGGTGGCGGTGCAGGTACCGGTACGTCAGGGGCCGATGCGGGTGGTGGACAGACGGTTCCTGACAATGTCGCACCGGCTGGGGCTCCAGGTCCACGTCTGGACGATCGACGATCCCACCGAAATGGCGGGGTTACTTGATCTCGGTGTAGATGGCATCATGACCGATCGCATCGAGGTGTTGCGGAAAGTCTTCCTTGAACGAGGGTTGTGGCGATGACGACTGTTGTCGAGTACGGGACTAGCACCAAACGGGAACGGACCGGCTGGTACTTCTACGACTGGGCCAACTCCGCGTTCTTCACCACCGTCATCACCGCCTTCGGCGGTGTCTACCTGGGCGGCGTCGCCGAGAACGGCGCCGACGCCGCCGGCGACGTGCATCTGCTCGGGCTGAGCTTCAAGGCCGGATCCCTTTGGGCGTACGTCATCGCGGCCTCGGTGGTGGTCCAGGTGGTGGTGATGCCCATCGTCGGCGCGATCGCTGACCGCACCTCGCGCAAGAAGGAGCTCCTGGCGCTGTTCGCCTACATCGGCGCGGCCGCCACGACCGGGCTGCTGTTCGTCACCGGCTCCCGCTATGAGCTGGGGGCCGCGCTGGTGTTCGTGGCCAATATCGCTATGGGCGCCAGCGTCGTCGTGTACAACTCGTTCCTGCCGCAGATCTCCAGCGAGGAGGAGCGTGACGGGGTGTCCAGCCGCGGCTGGGCCTTCGGCTACCTCGGCGGTGGTCTGCTACTGCTGCTCAACGTGGTGGCGATCCTGCTGGGCGGGTCGGAGCGCGAGGCCGACATCGCTCGTTTCTCGCTGGTGTCGGCGGGTCTGTGGTGGGCCGGGTTCACCATCCTGACGCTGCGGTGGGTGCGCAACCGCCCGCCGCTGGAGGGCGAGGCGCCCGGTTCGGTCATCACCGACGGGTTCAAACAGTTCGGCCGCACCCTCAAGGGCATGAAGGCGTACCCTTTGACGCTCTTCTTCCTCGTCGCGTTTCTCATCTACAACGACGGGATCCAGACGGTCATCACGATGGCGGGCATCTACGGCAAGGAGGAGCTGGGTTTCGAGCTGTCCTCGCTGATGCCGGTGATCCTGATGGTGCAGTTCCTGGCCTTCGCCGGGGCGCTGCTGCTGGGCTGGCTGGCCAAGAAGTACGGGGCGTGGAAGACGGTGCTGGGCAGCCTGGTCGGCTGGGTGGGCATCGTCGTGGTGGCCTATTTCCTTCCGGCCAACGAACTCGTGCCGTTCATCTCGCTGGGCGCGGCCATCGGCCTGGTTCTGGGCGGGTCTCAGGCGCTGTCACGGTCGCTTTTCTCGCAGCTGATCCCGAAAGGCAAGGAGGGGGAGTACTTCTCCTTCTACGAGATCTCCGACAAGGGCACCAGTTGGCTGGGGACGCTGGTGTTCGGGTTCACCTACGACCAGACCGGCAGCTACCGCACCGCGATCATCTCATTGATCATCTTCTTTGTGCTGGGCTTTTTCGCCCTGCTCGTGGTGCCGATCCGCAAGGCGATCGTCCAAGCGGGCAACACCCCGCCGCGCGTGCTCTAGAGCTGCATTAGGCTGCCTGCTCGTGCCTCCAGCCTCGCTGAAGTTCTACTGGGGTCCGATGGACTGCGGAAAGTCGACCCTGGCCCTGCAGATCGACCACAACCACTCGCGGCAGGGCCGCCGCGGGCTGGTGCTCACCCGGCTCGACCGGTCGTTGCAGCCGCAGGTGACCACCCGCATCGGCCTGTCGGCCAAGGCGATCGAGGTGGAGCCGCACCTGGACCTGACCGAGCTGGTGCTGTCCCAGCCGCAACGCATCGACTACGTCATCTGCGACGAGGTGTGTTTCTACACGGTGGAGCAGATCGAGCAGCTGGCCGATCTGGTCGACGACAGCGGTGTGGACGTCTACGCCTTCGGTCTGGCCAGCGACTTCCGGTCGCGGCTGTTCCCGGCGGCGCAGCGGCTCATCGAGCTGGCCGACGAGGTGTACCGGCTGCAGGTGCAGGTGCTGTGCTGGTGCGGCCGTCCCGGCCAGCTCAACGCCCGTGTCGCCGGTGGGGTGGTGGTCCGCGAAGGGGAGCAGATCGTGGTGGGCGACACCGACGAGGCAAGCAAACACGGCGGCAAGGCCGACGTCCGATACCAGGTCCTGTGCCGTCAGCACTACCGGTCCGGCCAGCTGGGCAGTTAGTGTCGAAGCCATGGCCGGACCATCCCGGGACGTCTTCGGCGCTGCCATGGCTGCTTGGCGGCAGTGGCAGGACGCCCCGTGGGGCCGGTTGCGGTATACGTTGGCCGAACACAATCTGCGCCGGCATCTGGACGGCCGCCCGTTGCGGGTGCTCGACGTGGCCGGCGGCAACGGGGTCGAGGCGGTGCGCATGGCCGCCAACGGGCACCGGGTGACCGTGGTCGACTACTCGGCCGAGATGCTCGACTCGGCGCGTTCCCTGGCCGCCAGCATGGGCATGGCCGGCCGGGTGACCTGCATCGAGTCCGACGTGGCCAAGCTGGGTGACGTGGTGGCACCCGAGTCGTTCGACCTGGTGCTGTGCCACAACCTGCTGCAGTTCGTCGCCGACGTCGAGTCCACATTGGTCACCGTGTTGCAGCCGCTGGCCCCCGGTGGGCTGCTCAGCGTCCTGGCGCACAACGCGCACTCCGAGCCGATGCGCATGGCGCTGCGCGACATGGACCTCGCCAGCGCCTACGAGTCCCTCGACGCGCCCCGCCACTACACGAAAACCTTTGGCACGCCGCTGTTTCCCCGCACGGCCGAGGAGGTGTGCGCCACGCTGCGCCGCCTGGGTGTGGGCGTGCTCGGCCACTACGGCATCCGCTCGGTGTGCGACTACATCCCCGACGACGAGCGCAAGTACGACGCCACGTTCTTCGCCGAGCTGGAGCGGCTCGAGGTCGCCCTGTCCGACCGGCTGCCCTACGTGCTGACCGCGCGCCTGTTCCACCTCATCGCGCTCAAGCCAGGCGAGGGCAGAAAGTAGCCAATCAGCGCTCGGCGTCGGCCAGACCTGTCGGGAACCCGACAGCGACCGGGTTCTGGGCGGGCACAGCCAGCCGGGCGGTGAGCTGGGTCAGCGTCGCGGCCAACTGTCCTACTTGGACCATCAGGTCGTCGACCCGGGTCCGCAGCTGCCCGGCCTCGGCGGCGGCGGCGTCGCGCTGCGCCCGCAGATCCTCGGCGGCGGCCTGAGCCGCCTGGGTCAAGGCCCGGGCGGCGGCCGCCTGCTGCAGCGCCTCGTCGCGTTCGGCCGAGGCGGCCTGCGTCGCGCCGCGTGACGCGGCGGCGTCCTGCTCGGCCCGGTCCACCCGCGCCTGGGCCTCCCGCCGGGCCGCGTCGATCTCCGCGGTGGCCGTGGCGGCGGCGGCCTCGGCGGCCTCGGCCGCGCGCTGGATCTGGGCGGCCGCGGCGGCTTGGGCCCGTTCAGTCTCGGCGGCCGCCTGGGCGACCGCGCGGCGGCTGTCCGCCTCGGCCTGCTCGACCTCGCGCCGGCAGTCGGCGTTGGCCTGCTCGATGGCCCGCCGGTTGTCGGCGTTGGCCTGCTCGATGGCCCGCCGGTTGTCGGCGTTGGCCTGCTCGATGGTGCGCTGGCTCTCGGCGGCCGCCTCCTGAAGGGCGCGCTGGTTTTCCTCGGCGGCCCGGTCGATCGCGTGCCTGGCTTGCACCGCCGCCTGCTCGATCTCGCGGCGGGCCTCCTGCCGGGCGTGCTCGGCCTCGGCGCGGGCGGTGCCGGCCGCCTCCGTGGCGGCATCGCGTTCCTGCTGCGCCAGCCGCGCCGCCGCTCTGGCCTCGTCGCGCTCGCCGAGGAAGCGCAACGTCTCGGCTTCCCGCTCGGCCTGGGCGGTGGCTACCACCGACGCCGCTTCGGCCCTGACCGCCGCGAGCTGTCGCTCCACCCCGGCCGGGGACATCTCGGAGGCGAGCGCGTCGCTGAGGTCCACGGTGACCTGCTCCAGCCGCTCCACGATCTCGTGGGCCTTGGCGACCTGCCCGGCCAGGCCCGGGGAGTTGCGGTGGCGCAGCCGGCTGTTGCGGGCGGCGGCCTGGCAGGCACCGTCGTTGTCGCGGCAATACCGGAAAGGGCGCCCGGCGGCGGCGCGTTGCGCGACGGGTTTGCCGCAGTGCGCGCAGGGCCGGAACTCCTCGGTGGACATTCCAGCAGCCTAACAATCAAGTGATCGAAGGCCGGGCAGCGCAACGGCATCGTCCCGCCATGGTCACGGCGCCGTTGCGCTGCCCGGCCGCGACTGTCACGGTGTCGGGCGGGCGGCACCGTGGCCACCGAGATCAGCTGCACCGGCCTGACCGACACCAACCCCAACCCGGCAAGCGCCACCTTCGCCGATCTCGTGCCGGGCACCTACACCTGCACCGTGGTGATCGACCCGTAAAACCAGATTTCCTTCCCCGGCGGGGCGGCTCGTGGGACCGCCCCGCCCCGCCGGGCCACTGTGCTAAGCGCCGCGCAGCGGCAGCCCGGCCGCGGTGTAGATGTCGTCGAGCAAAGACATGGTGGCTACCGAGTCCGCCGGCGGGGTCAGGTTGGCCGCCGGGTCGCCGCCGCACGCGGCCACGAATGCCCGCAGCTGGTGCACATAGGTCGGTGTCTTGTCGAAGGTCTCCCGCCGCCGCTGCCGCCCGACGGTCAACACGAACCGCGACGGCAGCTGCGGCACGGCGAAGTTGGACACCACCAGCTTTCCCCGGCTGCCGAAGACCGCCGCCCGGATACGAAGCAGCGTCGAGGACCACATCGAGGTGTGGATCCGCCCGCTCGCGCCGCCGTCGAACTCGAACTCGGCGGTCATCGCCCGGTCGATGCGCGGATCCCGCTTGAGCGTCAACGCTTTGGCCGCGGCCACCTTCGGCGTGCCCGGGGCCAGCAGCCGCAGGCAGTGCACGGCATAGCAGCCGGCGTCCATCAGCGCCCCGCCGGCCAGATCGTAGTTGTAGCGGATGTCGCCGAAGCGGGGCAGCGGGAAGCACATCGACGTCTCCACCCGCTGGATCTCGCCCAGCTGCCCGGAGCGCACGACCTGCTCCATGCGCCGGGCCAGGGGATGGTAGCGGTAGTGGAACGCCTCCATCACCACCCGATCGGTACCCGCCGCCGCGTCGGCGACCTCGCGGGCCTGGGAGGCGTTGGAGGTGAACGGTTTCTCGCACAGCACGTGCTTGCCGGCCCGGATCGCGGCCAGCATCCACTCGTGGTGCAGCCCGTTGGGCAGCGGAATGTAGACCGCGTCGATCTCCGGGTCGCCGATCAGGTCGGCGTAGCCGGCGTGGACCTTGGGCACGGCGAACTTGGCGGCGAACCTGCGCGCCCGCTGCGGGTCACGCGCCGCGATCGCCGCGACCCCCACCCCGTCCACCACTGCCGTTGGCTTCATCAGCGCGGCGGGCGCGATCCGCGCGGCCCCCAGGACACCGATCCTCACGAACCTCACAGACCTCACCCTAGTGGGCGGTCGGCTCCCACACCGAGTTGTCGTGGGCGAACAACACGCGGCGCGGGTCAAAGGCCAAAACCTTTTCAAGCCAGCTTTGGTACCCGGTCAGGCCGGCCTTCATCGCCATCTGGGCCGAGTCGAAGTGGGAGGCGAAGTCGTGCGCCTGCCCGGCCAGCACCACCGTGCCGTCCGGTTCGCGCACCGCCAGCGATTGGTGCCCGGCGGTGTGTCCGGGTGTCGGGATCACCCACACGCCGGGCCAGAGCTCGTGGTCGCCGTCGAGCTGCTCGTAGCGTACCCCGGGAAAATCCACCACCTCGGGCAGCGTGTAGTTCCCGCCCCGGGCCAGCTCCAGCTCTTTGCCTTGCACCACAACGGGTTTGCCGGCCAGCAGGGGATTGCCGCCGCAGTGGTCGAAGTGCAGGTGGCAGTTGACGACGATGCCGATGTCGTCCGGGCCCAGCCCGGCGGCGTGCAGGGCGGTGCGCAGGTCACGGCGGTGCGGCCGGTAGTGCCCGTCGACCCAGCGGCCCGCCTCGGTGTCGGCGGTGCCGATGCCGGTGTCGAACAGGATCGTGCCTTCGGGGCGCTGGACCAGGTACCCGAGAATGGGCTCAACGCGCGGCAAAGGCGTGCCCGCCTCCTCGGCGGGCCGGATGACGTACCCGAGGTCGAGCCGCCGGATCACTTGCGCCCCTTCAGATACAGCTCGATCCCGTCGAGCACCCGCTCGATGCCGAACTCGAAGCTCTGCTGGGGCCGGCCGTCGCGCTCGGTGTCGCCTTCGGACACCCCCATGGCGATCATCAGCATCGGGTAGCGCTGCAGCGAGCCGGAGCGGGCGATCGCCTCGAGGTCCAGGCGCGGGCCGTGGCCGGGTTTGGCCGACATCTGCGCGTAGCCGCGCACGAAACTGTTGACCAGAACGACGACGTTGTACATCTCCTCGGGCCGGGCGCCGGCCTCATCGGCCGCTTTGAGGGCGATTTTGAGGGCGATCTCGCCCCAGGCCAGCTCGTGGGGGCCGATCCGGCGCGGGGTGGCGATCAGCGGCAGCAGCCACGGGTGGCGGTCGAAGATGTCCAGGGTCATCGCCGACCAGCGGCGCATCGCCTGGCGCCAGGTTTTGCCCGACGGGGTGGCCTGCGGCGGCCCGATCACCGTGTCGATCATGAGGGCTACCAGTTCGTCCTTGTTGGGCACGTAGCGGTACAACGACATGGTGCCCACGCCCAGCGCGGCGGCCAGCGAGTTCATCGACAATGCGCCGATGCCTTCGGTGTCGGCTATCCACACCGCCTGCTTCACAATCTTGTCGATACTCAGGATTGGCTTGGGCCCCTTGGATTTTTGCTTCTTCGCACCCCACAGCAGATCCGCCATTTACGCGTTGCCTCCCTTCTGCGTACGGCGCACGCAGTCTAGCAAGATTGCGACCGGAGTTCCCATGACGAGATGGCGCCGCCCGGTGCCGCCCGGTGCCGCGCACGCAGACGCCTTTGCCGGTTCTTCGGCACCGGGCAACCTGAAGGCCGCCCAAGGTTTCCACGCGTGTCTTCTACTGCCTGCCTATGACTGCACGACTGACTGCACGACTGACTGCACGACGAAACGTTCTGCGCGCGGCCCTGATCGCCGCCGGCGCGTCCACAGTCACCATAGGACCAGCACCACAACCGGCCTTGGCCGCGCCCCGCCCGCCGCTGATCATCGGGCATCGGGGCGCGTGCGGGTACCGCCCCGAGCACACCCTGGCCTCCTACGAGCTGGCCGCGCGGATGGGCGCCGACTTCATCGAACCCGACCTGGTCACCACCAAGGACCACGTGCTCATCGCCCGGCACGAGCCGGAGATCGGCGGCACCACCGACGTGGCGTCGCGGCCCGAGTTCGCCGGCCGCCGCACCACGAAAGTCATCGACGGGATCACCTTCACCGGCTGGTTCACCGAAGACTTCACCCTCGCCGAGATCAAAACCCTGGGCCCGACCAAGGATCTGATCATCCCCAGGAACGCTGACGGCAGCCTCGGCCAGCCCACTACCCTGGTCGCCGACGCCCACGCCGCCGGGCTCAAGGTGCACCCTTGGACGTTCCGGGCGGAAAACAACTTCCTTCCAGCAAATTTGAGGGTGGGTACCGATCCGGCCGCCTGGGGCAAACTCATCGACGAGGTACGGATCTTCCTGCGCACCGGCATCGACGGCCTGTTCACCGACCAGACCGACGTCGCCGTGGTCGCCCGCGGGCTGGAGTAGCACGGGAATAGCCCTGGAATAGCGCGGCGGTAGCGCTGCAATAGCATCGACGGATGGCCGATGATCCACGGCAGCGCTACCGCGAACTGCTGGAGCAGTCCCTGTCGGTGGACGACCCGACGAGCTGGTTCGACCGGCTCTATTTCGAGGCGGAGTCGGGGCGGGCGGCGGTGCCGTGGGACCGCCACGCCCCGCATCCGCTGCTGGCCTTGTGGGCATCGCAGTCCAGGGCCGACGGCGGCGGCACCGCTATGGTCGTCGGCTGCGGCCCCGGCGACGACGCGGAACTGGTGGCGGCGCTGGGTTTGGACACCGTCGCCTTCGACGTGTCGCCGGCGGCGATCCGCGCGGCCCGCCAACGCTACCCATCGTCCAAAGTGGACTATGTGGTGGCCGACCTGTTCGACCCGCCGCCGGCCTGGCGCCAAGCCTTCGACCTGGTGGTGGAGGTGTACACGGTGCAGGCCCTGCCGTGGGAGCATCACCCGCGGGCCATCGAGGCGATCGCGTCGTTCACCCGGGGCCGGCTGGTCGTGGTCGCCTTCGCCCGCCCCGACACCCAACCGCTGGCGGACACCCCGCCGTGGCCGCTGACCCGTGCCGAGATCGACTCGTTTGCCCGCAACGGTTTACAGCCGGTGTCCGTGACGCGGACGGAGTCGCACTGGCTGGCCGAGTTCAGCTCGGGAACCTGATGTCGGCCGTGTCGGCATCCGGCGCCGCGAACGCCAGCAGCTGCGTGCCCTCGGCCTCGAGGGCCGCCTTGTCCCGTTTGGACACCTTGCCGAACGGGTTCACCTCCAGGAGCGCCGTCTTCTTCTTGCGGGTGAGCTTCCACGTGCCCGCCACCACACCGTCGAGCAGGAACGTGCCCGGGATCAAACCGTTGGGGGTGAAGATCCGCTTGCGGTGCTCCTCGCTGATGATCCGCGACCGGTCGGCGTAGGACAGCAGCATGTTCTCGAACTCGGCGACCAGCCGCACCGGCGCGTCGACCTCACCGCCGGGGCGGGGGGAGTGGGGCAGGTCGAACAGCTCCACCCCCTTCTCGTCGCGGAACGTACGCAGCTGGGGCCGCAGCCGCTCGAACACCTCCTTGAGCCGGGTCAGCCCCGACCACACCTGCGCGTCGGCGACCGAGGCGGGCCCGAACCCGGCCAGGTAACGCAGCACCATCTCATCGGCGGTCACCTTGGCGGGCAGGTCCCGGCCCAGCCACACCCGGGCGGTGGTGTGGGCGGCCTGCCCGCTGGAGCCCCAAAGCCCCCGCGGCGGCACCTGCACCAGCGGCGCATACATGCGCGCCACCGAGGCGAGGGTCTGCTCGTCGGCCCCCGGATGCGCCTGGGCCAGCCGCTTGCCCAGCACCGCGAAGGTCACCGGCTCGGCCTCGAGGATCTCCAGGGCCGAGGCCACAACCGCCGGCACATCAAGCCCTTCGAATCGCTTGCCGTAGCCGGCCAGAAACCACCGCTCATGCTGCTTTTGCAGCACCGACCGCAGGTAAAGCGCGTCGTCGGCGGTGACCAGGTGGATCGTGGAACGCATCAGCGACAGCCGCACCACCTCCCGCCCGGTCACCAGCTTGATCAGATCATCGGGGTGGAAACCGGCCAGCCGCGCCCACAAACCGAAATACGGCGGGTTGGGCGCCTGGGCCTGCATGCCCACCACCCGCGTGAGCACGTCGACCACCGGCGCGTCCGTGCGCCGCAGCAGAAACTGCCGCTCCAATGTGGCCCGGTTGAGCTCGCGCGGGGTGAGGACCTCGGTCACGGTGCCAAACTACCCGCGCCCACCGACAGTTTCGCTGGATCCACCGGCCGCGGGCGCCGGCTTGGACGCGGTCGGTGAGCACATCCCAGGCCGCTTTGGGCGCGGCCAGCCAGTCGCGGCCGGTGTTCCACACCAGGCGGGCCGGATCGCAGTCGCCGCAGCCGGCCAGCACACCCTCGGCGTCGATGCCCGCGGCCCGGCACAAGGCCACCGCCCGCGGCAGGTGAAACCCTTGCGTCACCAGCAAAGCCCGCCTCACCCCGAACACGTCGCGCGCCCGGCGGCAGGTGGCGTGACTGTCCAACCCGGACCCGTCGGCCACGATCGCCTCGGCCGCCACACCCGCCGCCACCAGGTAGCGGGTCATCGCCGCCGGCTCGTCACCCGAGGCGCCCCGGCCGTCGCCGGAGACCAGCAGCCACGACACCAGCCCGGCCCGGAACAACTCGGCGGCCGTGTCCAACCGGTTGCGCAGCACCGCAAGCGGGCGCTGGCCACCGTCGGCCAGCTGCGCCCCGAACACGATCACCACCGGGGCCGCCGGGGCCGCCGCCGCCTCGAACACATGACCGGCCGCTGCCAGCCGCACCCACGCACCCGCGCCCGTCACCAGCGCGGCAACGGTGAACACCGCCGCTACAAGTCCCCGTCCGAACGATCGCATGCGCTGAATATAACGTCAGCCGTTATATTCCGTCAAACGTACGGGTAGATTCTCCGCATGACCAAGTGGAGCAGGGGATGGGTGATCGCCGTCCTGTCGGTGCTGGCGACCCTGCTCCTGTTCGGCCACAAATACGTCCCCAACAGCCCGGGAAACCTCGGCAGCCTGCTGGAGACCTTCCTGCCGTGGGTCGGCCTGACCATCCCGATCCTGCTCATCCTGGCCATCTGGCGCCGCTCCGTGCCCGCCATCGCCGCCACCGCCCTGGCCAGCGTCGTCTGGCTGGCCATGTTCGGCCACCTGATCCTGCCCGGCAAAGGCGGCGGCCAGCACGACCTGCGCGTGCTCACCCACAACGTCGAAGCGTCCAATCCCGACCCCGGCGCCACCGCCCAAGCCCTGCTCGCCTACGACGCCGACATCATCGCCCTGCAGGAGCTGACCCCGCAGGCCCTCACCGCGGCCCGCCGCGTCCTGAGCGGCACCTACCCGTACCACGCCGCCGGCGGCACCGTCGCCCTGTGGAGCAAGCACCACCTCGCCTCCACCGACAGCGTCGACATCGGCATGGGCTGGACCAGAGCCCTACGCGCCCAAGCACAAACGCCCGCCGGACCGGTCGCCCTCTACGTCGCCCACCTCGCCTCGGTCCGCGTCGGCTCCGAAGGCTTCACCTCCGGCCAACGCGACCGCACCATCACCGACCTCGGCAAAACCATCGCCGCCGAGAAACTCGACCGGGTCATCGTCATGGGCGACTTCAACGGCACCGCCTACGACCGCAGCCTCGCCCCGCTCACCTTCGGACTCACCTCGGTCCAGGCCCAGGCCGGCTGGGGGTTCGGGTTCACCTGGCCGGCGAAATTCCCCATGGCCCGCATCGACCACATCCTCATCCGCGGCGTCACCGCCACCAACGCCCAGGTGCTGCCGGCCACCGCCAGCGACCACCGGCCGATCAGCGCCGACCTGCACCTCTAAAACCTGCGGCGCTCAGCGCTCACCGCACCTTCCTCGTATTGCGCACCACGATGTCGTCGAACTCCTGGTGCTTTTCGAGCCACTTGGCCAGGAACGGGCAGATCGGCACCACCGTGCGCCCCCGCGCCCGCGCATCCTCCATCACCGCCCGCGCGATCTGCGACCCCACACCCCTGCCCTCGAACGCCGGCAGCACCTCGGTGTGCGTGTAGGCGATGATGCCGCCGGTGACCTGATAGGTCACGAACCCGGCCAGCACACCCGACTCGTCACGCGCCTCGAAACGCTCCCGGTCAGGCAGATCAGTCACTGAAACGGCCATTTAGCCATCCAACCACGCGGGTAAACCCCCGCCATGACCCTGCCCATGACCCTGCCCATGACCCTGCCGCGTCTGCGGGCCGCCGCCACCGAACTGACCGCCTCCGGCTGCGAGGTCGGGTTGCAGATCGCCGTGTACCGCCACGGCGCCCTCATAGCCGACATCGCCACCGGCCTCGCCGACCCCGCCACCGGCACCCGCACCCAGCCCGGCACCCTGTTCTTCGCCGCCTCCACCGCCAAAGCCATCACGGCCACCCTCACCCACGCCCTGGTCGAACTCGGCGAACTCGACTACGACATGCGCCTGGTCGACGTCTGGCCACAGTTCGCCCCCCACGGCAAAGACAAGATCACCCTGCGGCAGGTGCTGCTGCACACCGCCGGCCTGCCCGGACTCCCACCGCACACCACCCCGGAGGACCTGTGCGACTGGGAGCACATGTGCGCCGTGCTGGCCAACGCCCAACCCTGGTGGGAACCGGGCACCCGCTTCGGCTACCACGCCAAAACCTTCGGCTTCCTGCTGGGGGAGACCGCACGCCGCGCCACCGGCCACACGCCGTCCGGGCTTCTGCGCGAGATCATCACCGGACCCCTGGGCATCACCGACGAGGTCCACTTCGGCGTACCACGAACCCTGCTGCCACGCCTGGCCCGGCCCGTCCCGCCCGCCGACCCGGCCCCGGCGCCGGACCCGGGCTCACCCGCCGACCGGGCCATACCCCGCGCAGTGCAGCCCACCGCCGAGTACGCCAACCGCGACGACATCCTCACCCACGACATCCCCTCCGAAGGCACCATGACCGCCCGGGGCGCCGCCCGCGTCCACGCCGCTCTGCTCGGCCACGTCGATGGGGTCAAACTCGTTTCGCCACAACGACTTTCCGCAATAGCACAGGTGACCTACACCGGCGAGGACGAAGTCATGCGGGTGCCCACCCAGTGGGCCTTCGGCTACAGCACCTTCTGGCCCGGCGCCGGCCCGCGCCCCGGCTCCACCCTCGGCATGGTCGGCGCCAACGGCTCGGTGGCCTTCGCCGACATCGACACCGGCGTCGCCGTCGCGATCATGCGCAACCAGTTCGCCGTCGACGGCCTGTCCACCGCGCAACGACTCGGCCGCATCATCCGCATCATCGCCGAACCCGAACCCGAACCCGAAATACCCAGGAAGATGACAGGAAGGTGAAAAGCCATGACACAACCCAAGACCCGCCTGGACGTCAGGTTCAGCGACCCCGGCGCCGCGGCGACCGGATGGGACCAGACCCGCGCCGCGCTCGAGGCAGCCGAACTGTTCTGGCTCACCACGGTGCGCGCCGACGGCCGCCCGCACGTCACTCCGCTGGTCGCCGTGTGGCTCGACGGCGCCATCCATTTCTGCACCGGTCCGAAGGAGCAGAAGGCCATCAATCTCAGCGGCAATCCGCGGGTGGCGCTCACCACCGGATGCGGCCGCTGGGACGGCGGTCTGGACATCGTCGTCGAAGGCCTCGCGGTCCGGGTCTTCGACGAGCAGACGCTCGAGCGGCTGGCCCGGGCCTGGACGTCAAAGTGGGACGGCCGCTGGCATTTCGTCGCGCGTGACGGCGCCTTCCACCACAAGGGCGGCGAGAAAGCCGGCGAGAAGGGCGGCGAGAAGGGCGAGGCGTGGGTCTACTCGGTGCGGCCCAGCAAGGTCCTGGCCTTCGGCAAAGAGCCGTTCAGCCACACCAGCCACCACTTCCCAGCCCTCGCTTCATGATCAAGAAAAATTAGCGGATTACAAATAACGGCAATTCAACAATTGGGTCAGGCGGGGACACGCAGGGCGTTCGGAAGCGGCTGCAACAACAATCTTGTGATAACATGCATTATCCCAAGATTGTTCTTGTGGGGGAGAGGGACTCGTGTCCGACATCACGCCGTACCGCGAAGGTTCCCGGGACTCCTCGCTGAGCCGGGAACAGACGGAACAGACTTCGCCCGACCTGACGCTGGAGCCGGGCACTGAAGAGATCATCCTGGCCGGCCTGGCCGCCAATACCCGCAAAGCGTACCGAATCGCCTGGTCCGCCTATGTGGACTGGTGTCATGAACGTGGCCGGACCGCGCTGCCCGCCACCGAGGAAACCTTGGTGTCCTATGTCAACCATCTGGCCCGGTACACGGACTGCTCGCCGGAGACGGCCAAGGTCGCGATGGCGGCCATCCGGCGGGCCCATCGGATGCGAAGACCGCCGTTTCCTTGGCCGGCCAGCGAGTTCGTGACCGACGCGATGCGCGGGCTGCGGCTGATACGCATCGAACAGGGATACCGTCCTAGGCGGGCGGTGGCGGCGCGGGCCGATGTCATCAGGCTGCTGGCGGACACCTGTGACATCTCCACCCCCACCGGGATGCGCGACCGGGCCTTGATCCTGCTGGGCTACCGGTTTGCCGCGCGCAGGTCCGAGCTGGGCACGTTGCGGCTGGCGGATCTGACGTTCACCCCCGATGGGCTGGAGGTTTTTCTGGCCAAGTCGAAGACGGATCGGGAAGGCCATGGCGCGATCACGGCGATCCCGTATGGACGCGACCCGGTGTACTGCACGGTCCTGGCCGTGAAGGCGTGGCGGGACTTGCTGGCCCTGCACGGCATCATGGAGGGCGCGTTGTTCCGGCCTGTCCGCTACGGCAAGCCGCAGCAGAAGGGCATCCTGGCGTCCTACAGGATGTCGGGGACCGCGGTGGAGCAGATCTTCCAGAAGGCCGTCGCGCGGGCCAACGCCGACGGTGCGTCCTTGGACGGCAAGCTGGTGCCGCACTCGCTGCGCCGCGGGTGGGCCACCGATGCCCGGGCCGGCGGTGCGGACATCATCGACATCGCCCGCGGCGGACGGTGGTCGAAACGCTCGGCGGTGGTGCTGGACTACATGGACGACGTCGACCGCTGGAAGTCCAACCCCAACAACAACATCGAGCTCTAGCCGGGGACGCGGGTGAAGGTTTGGCCGTTGGAGCGGAACCGCCAGACCTGTTGGCGTGCTTGGGCTCGCACCACCACTTCGGCTAGGCCGCCGGTGATGCGGTGGGAGACGATGGCGGTGGCGCCGTTGTCGCCGACTTTCAGTACCGGGATCGCTTTGGCCCCGCTGACTTTGACGACCCAGGTCTCCCACGGGCGGCCCTCGGGTTTGCATACGAGGGTGACCAGGGCGTCGCCTTGGCGGGCGAACTCGGATGGTTCGGTGAGCAGGCCGAGGGAGATCTCGCCCAGTTCGATTCTGGTGGCCGGGTGGGTCTGGCCTGGGTAGTCGCGGTCGGCGAAGCGCCAGGTGCCGCTGACCCCGTCGAGGAAGGACAGCATGCCGCCGCCGCACTGGTCGAGGCGGAAGTAGGACTGTCGAAGGTCGATGCGGCGCACGTCGGGTCGCAGGTCGGCGGGCAAGGATGCCGGCCCGGCGGTGAGCACGAAGCGGGTGCCGTCCCAGCCGTAGCGGCGCCGCTGCTCGGCGGCGGTGTCGAACGGGTGGTTGAGTACCTCGACGACCAGGCCTTTGTTGTAGGGGTAGAACCGGTCGAAGGCCGGCAGCGCCGGGATGTAGCCCAGGCCGCGTAGCCCGTGCCGGTCGTCTTTGAGGTCGTCTTTGGGGTCGTCTTTGAGCACCAGCAGTTGGTAGGTGACCTCGGTGAAGCCGCAGGCCAGCGGCACCACCATCTCGTCGCCGGGTGCGCCGTCGAGGTTGGCGTAGATGCCCAGGGAGGCGCGGAACAGCATCAGGTAGTCGAAGGGGCGGCCGATGGAATCGGTGGCGCCGGTGGGTGTTTTGCCGTCATGGAAGGTGTAGGTGCCGGCCGGGCAGGCCTGCGCCCCGGTCGGCCAGGGCGGCAGGTCGATGGTGCTGTTGCGCAGCTGGGTGATCTTCTGCTCGTCGAGGAAGCGTACCTGGTTGGCCAGATCGGCTCGGGTGGTGTTGAACGAGCCGGGCCGCGCCGGGGTCGCCGGTGGGGGTGGGGGGAACTCGGGGACCTGGATCCACGGGCCGGGCACCGGCGGTGCCCAGGCTTCGGCGCTGGCCAGTGGTTCCTGTTCACCGGCCGGGGGTGGGGTCTGCAGGACCATGCTGGCGGTCAGCAGGGCGCCGGCGGCCAGCAGCGCGGCGGTGATGCTGAAGCGTCTGGTGCGTTCGTCGCGGGCGTGGGCCGCGTGGTAGATCGTGTCGGTGCCGGTGGCGCAGAAGGTTTGCGCGGCGCGGCTGCGGAATTCGGCGAAGGCGGCGGCGAGCTGGTCGTTGTTGTCGTGTTCAGATGTCATCATCTGCCTCCGTCCCGGTATCCGGCCAGGTGTATGGCGAGTTCGGCGCGGCCGCGGCGTAGCCACGACTTGATCGTGCCCTCGGCGGCGCGCATCTCGGCGGCGATGTCGGCGATGGGCATGTCGGCCAGGTAGTGCAGGACGACCGCGCGGCGGATCTGTTCGGGCAGTTTACGCAGTGACGCGACGAGGTCCATCCGGTTCAGTCCGGCCTCCGGGCCCGACTCGGGCCCGGAGGCCGGCGGCGGGTCGTGTTCGGGTACCCGCCGGAAGATTTTCAGGCGTTTATGTCTGGTGATGGCCAGGTTCCAGGCCGCCCGGCGCACCCAGGCCCCCGGGTCGTCGTAGCGGCCGATGCGGTCCCATCGTTGCCAGGCGCGGATGAACGCCTCCTGGACCAGGTCCTGGGTTTCCAGGGCGTCGCCGGTGAACGCGTATAGCTGCGCCGCCAGGTCGCTGAAGCGGGCCTGGTAGAGGGTGGCGAAGTCCCACTCCAAGCTGACGTGCCCTTCCGGTAGGGCGATGGCGGTCGCGTCCATGCCCATGACACCGTCGAGTCCAACATCAGGTTGTGTCAATCCGCTATTCGCTCCAACGAGTGAGGCGCGGGCGGGGATCTTCCGCCCGGCTGTCCGTAAAACTTCACATAACTCCCCTCCCCTAACATATATAGTCATCATTTAACATATATAGTCGTCATTGCGGCCGTGCGGCGGCTGGACGAGCGGTCGCGGCGGCGGCCGGGCCGGTGTCGCGTTGCGCGCGATCACGGTAGCGCTTGAGCCAGGTGGTGATATACCACTAGGTTCTGGTTCATGTTTGCTCCGAGCTTCTGGGAGAAGATCAAGGCCGATGACATGCGGCCGCCCGGTGAGCACCAGATCGACCTGCTGATCGAGGAGTTGGAGCACATGCTCCGCTCCCCCGAGGAGCAGCTTCGCGACGGGTTCGCGCTGGAGATCCTGGGCGATTGGATCCTGCAGGGGTTCTGCGACCACGATCTGGAGGACCTGGGCGACAGGTTGTGCGCGGCGCTGTTTCGGGGGTTGGGTGAGCAGGGTTCCGATACGGTGTTCGGGCGTTCGTTCGCCGCGCTGGCGCTGGGGTTGTGCGTCGAGCGGGACAACACGGTGCGGCTGCTGCCCGACGAGACGGTGCAGCGGTGGCTGGGCTCGTTCCTGATGTGGTGGGAGCTTGAGGCCGACCTGCGCGGCATCGTCGACTCGCACAAGGGTGTGGCGCACGCGGTGGCCCACGGGGCCGATGTGATCGCCGCGGTGGCCCGCAGCCGCTACCTGTCCACGTCACAGGCGCAGGTGCTGCTGGGCAGCATCGTGGTGCGGCTGCGCACCAGCGACGCGGGTGCGTTGCTGTTCGGGGAGGACGACCGGCTGGCCTATGCCACCATGGCGTTGCTGCACCGCGGGGACCTGAGCGCGGCGGATCTGCGGCAGGCGATCACGCCGTTGGCGCATCTGGGCCGCACCGAGCAGCGTTTCGACCTGGCCCCGTCGGCCTATTCGCGGCTCAACGCGCTCAACTGGTTGCGGGCGTTGTATCTGCAGCTGCGGCTGGGGGTGCTGCCGATGCCGTGGGTCATCGACGGTTCGCATTTCCTGCGGGCGGTGCCGGAACGGGAACAGATGTTGCTGCTCCTGGAGGACACGCTGCGTTACTTCTCCTACTGGTTCGCTGACCCACGCTGACCCAACTATTCTGAAGATCATGACTCAGGATGTTTGGAACGCGGTCGACGGCTATGTCGCCGGGCGGATCGTGGGCGAGGATGAGGCGATGGCCGCGGCTTCGCGAGCCGGCGACGCGGCCGGGTTGCCGCACATCGCGGTGGCCCCGGCGCACGGCAAGCTGCTGCACATCCTGGCGCTGTCGATCGGGGCGCGGCGGGTGCTGGAGATCGGGACTCTGGCCGGCTACAGCACGATCTGGCTGGCGCGGGCGCTGCCCGAGGAGGGCCGGATGGTGAGCCTGGAGTATGACCGGCGCCATGCCGAGGTGGCCCGGGCCAACCTCAAACACGCCGGGCTGGGGGGCAAGGTCGAGGTGATCGTGGGTGCGGCGCTGGACACGCTGCCCAGCCTGGAGGCCGAGGAGCCGTTCGACCTGTTCTTCATCGACGCGGACAAGGAGAACAACGCCGACTACTTCCGTTGGGCGGTAAAGCTTTCCCACCCGGGTTCGCTGATCTACGTGGACAACGTGGTGCGCGGCGGCCGGGTCGCCGACCCGGGTGAGACCGGCGCGATGGTGGAGGGCACGCGGCGGTTGTACGAGGCGGTGGGCGCCGAGCCCGGGGTGACGGCCACGGCCGTGCAGACCGTCAGTGTCCAGGGTTACGACGGGTTCCTGCTGGCCCGCGTGAACTGATGCTGAACTAATGCCATGCCGCCGCCACGCGTGAGGCAAAGGAAGCGGCCTCGTCGTCGGAGGCGTATTTGGTGCGGGGCCAGAAGAATCCGCGCAGCCCGTCGCCTTTGACCCGGGGCACGACGTGGGTGTGCAGGTGCGGGACGCTCTGCGAGATCTTGTTGTTGATGGCGACGAACGTGCCCGCGGCGGCGAGGCCTTCCTCGACGGCGCGGGCAGCGGCCTTGACGTGCTCGAAGTAGCCCGCGACCGGGTCCAGGTCGGTCAGGGTGGGCACGTGGCTGCGCGGGATCACCAGCAGGTGGCCTTTGAAGACGGGCCGCAGGTCCAGGAAGGCCAGCACGTGCTCGCCGCTGTGCACGACGAAGGCGGGTTTGTCGCCGGCCGCGATCGCGCAGAACAGGCAGTCGGTCATGACCAGACAACGTAGCCGAAACTCAGCGGGGCGGTGCGGGTGACGGTGATGTGGGCGAAGTAGCCCTTGTCGGTGCGCACGCAGACACCTTGGCCGGCGGTCAGGCCCTGCACGGTCTTCTGGTAGTCGGCGCTGGCGCAGGCCTGCTTGCTGGCGGTGGGTTGCGGGGCGAAGTGGCGGCTGCTCGGGCCGGCCCGGATGCTGTCGCCGGCGTCGTAGACGATGATGTCGGCGTCGCTGCCGCCGCCGTCGAGGTCGAGGCTCTGTCCGGTTTGGAGGGTGGCGGTGCCGATGCGCAGCACGCCGGCGGGCAGCGGCGGCGCGCTGCTGGGCGGGGCCGTGGGGCCGGCCGACGGGGTGGGTGCTGGTGAAGAGGTGTCCGTCGAGGTGGGCTGCGGTGCCGTGGCGGTGTTCGGCGAGGCGCCCGGGGCGTAGACCGGCGGGCCACCGGCGTCGTCGCCGTCGTTGATCGCCGAGACGATCACGGCGACGCTGCCGATGCCGATCACCGCCACGGCGAGCACCGCGGCGATGGTGATGGCCAGCGGCCGCAGCCGTGAGGTCGGGGCGCGGCGGGCGCCCTGGCCGGGCCGGCGCAGCAGGTGCCGGGGTCGCGAAGCCGAGCCGGTGGTGGGATGCGCCGGCGGCAGGACGGTCGACAGCACGGTCGACAGGACGGTCGGCTCGTCGACCAACTCGGGTGAGTCGAGACGGGCGCGCACCGACAGCCACCGCTCGATCTGCTCGTCGTCGTGGCCGCAGGCGCGCAGCAGGGCCACGACCAGTTCCTCGTCGGGCAGGGCGGCCCGTCCGAGGGTCTCGGCCAGCACCGCCGGCTCCAGCCGGTGTCCGGCGGCGTCGGCTCGCTGCTCAAGGTCCCAATAGGTCAGCTCCGACATGGCACGGGCCTGCCGCAGCAGCATTACGTAGTCTTCGGCTGTCCGGGCCGAACCGGGGTCGATACTGCTCACGCGTTCCTCCGGTGAGCCAATATAGGCGGCGAAAACCACGCGCCCGACGCGGTGTCGGCTGCCTAGGATCGGCCGCATGCTCGGGTACGCGGTGATGGATTTTCTGGAAGGGCACGGCGTGGTGGCCCGCGGCCCGATCGAGGTGGTCAAGGAACGCCCGTGGTCGCTGGTGGCCAAGGTGCCTACCGCCTGCGGGCTGCTGTGGTTCAAGGAGAACCGGGGCCAGACCCTTTACGAGGCTCCGCTGCTGCTGGCCTTGGCGCGGTGGGCGCCGCGGCGGGTGCTGGAGGTGGTGGCCATCGACGCCGGGCGGGGCTGGTCGGTGACCCGCGATGGCGGGCCGACACTGCGTGAGATGGATGCCGAGCCTGATCTGGCTCGCTGGGAGCGGATGCTGGCCGACCACGCCGATTTTCAAAGATTTTTGGGGGTACACGCGCAGGAGCTGCTTTCGCTCGGGGTGCCCGACCAGCGTCCGAGTCTGCTGCCGCAGTTGCTGGACACGTTCACGCTGCCGCCGGCGGTGGCCACCTACAGGCCGGTTTTGAAGCAGCTGTGCGAGGAGCTGGCCGCCTCGCCCGTGCCGTTGTCGTTGCAGCACGACGACCTGCACGACGCCAACGTGTTCGCCGATGGGCGGGTGTTCGACTGGGGCGACTCGAGCGTTTCTCACCCGTTCGGGGTACTGCTGGTGTCGTTACGCGCGGCGGCGCAGCGGTTCGGCGACGCGTCGGTGGTGCCGCGGCTGCGCGACGCCTACCTGGAGCCGTGGACGTCGCTGGCCCCGCGGGCGCGGCTGCTGCGGGAGGTGGAGTTGGCGGTGCAGGTGTCCAAGGTGGGCCGGGCGTTGTCGTGGCGGCGGGCGGTGGCCGGGTCGACGCCGCAGCAGTACGCACCGTGGGGTGAGACGGCTCAGTATTGGCTGCAGGAGCTACTCAAGTAGGTCTGAAGTTCGCGCCAGGCGATGCGGGTGTTGGCGTCCTCGGCGTGCGGGGCCCGCAGCACCGCGATGTAGCCGCAGATCTCCGACAGCGCCCACCAGCGCCGGTACAACTCGATCACCTCTATATTCACCGCGGCGTCCACAGCGGACGGATCACCGTCGGGGGCGATCATCCACAGGTCCCGTTCCGGCGGGGCCAGGCGCACCGTGTCCCAGTCGATGAGCTTGATGCCTTGGCCGGTGCGCATCACGTTGCCCGGGTGCGGCTCGCCGTGGGTGACCACCCATTTCGCCTTGTCCCCCACCACTTTCGGGACGAGCCGGTCGTAGCGGTCCAGCAGGTGCCCGATGTGGTCGCGGGTCTGGGTGATCAGCGTGCGGGCCGGTTCGCCGAACGGGCCGCCGGCCCATTCGCGGTCCAGGGCGTCGAAGACGGTGTCGCGGTGCGGGATGCTCAGGCTGTCGGGTTCCGGCCGGATCCTGGGTCGGGCGGCGTGCAGCCGGGCCAGCGCGGCCAGCACCTCGCGGCGCAACTCGGGGTCGGGGAATTCGCCGAACTCGTACGACTGCCCTTCGATGACCTCGAAGACGGACACGGCGTAGCTGCCGGGCAGCGCCGCGACGCAGCCGCCGTTGCTCAACGGCCGGGGGGCGTGGACGAACTCCAGGCCCGCCTCGGCCAGCGCCACCACCGCCCGTAGGGCCTTGTCCAGCTTGCCCGGGCGGCGGGTGGCGTCGACGTTGACCCACCAGCGGTCACCGGCGCGGTAGTGGTGGGTGCCGAACCCCACCGGCACATAGGTCAGCTGTCCGGCCGCTATGCCCCAGCCCCGTTTGAGCGTGGTGGCCAGCAGCGTCCGGTCGAATCCGGGCGGCTCGGCGTACACCGTTTCAGCGTTGTCCATGATGATCGCCGCGGCAACCGGTTTACCTCTTGCGGAGCGCGTGGCGGTAGTCACGGTTGAGCTGGGCGATGACGTCAAGGCCGATGCCTTTGGGGCATACGGCGGTGCACTCGCCGGTGTGGGAGCAGCCGCCGAAGCCGGCCTCGTCGTGGGCGTGCACCATGTCCAGCACCCGGCCGGCGCGTTCGGGCTGGCCCTGCGGCAGCTGCCCGAGGTGGGTCACCTTGGCCGCGGTGAACAGCATCGCCGAGCCGTTGGGGCAGGCGGCCACGCACGCGCCGCAGCCGATGCAGGTGGCCGCCTCGAACGCGGTGTCGGCGTCGGGTTTGGGCACGGGCAGGGTGTTGGCTTCCGGTGCCGAGCCGGTGGGCGCGCAGATGTAGCCGCCGGCCGCGATGATGCGGTCCAGCGACGACCGGTCGACGACGAGGTCTTTGACCACCGGGAAGGCCTTGGCCCGCCAGGGCTCCACGTCGATGGTGTCGCCGTCGGCGAAGTGGCGCAGGTGCAGCTGGCAGGCGGTGGTGGCTTTCCGCGGCCCGTGCGGGGTGCCGTTGATCACCAGGCTGCACATGCCGCAGATGCCCTCGCGGCAGTCGTGGTCGAACGCGACCGGCTCGAGCCCTTGGGCGGCAAGCTGTTCGTTGAGCACGTCGAGCAGCTCCAGCAACGACATGTCCGGCGACACCCCGCCGATCTCGTAGGCCACCATGGCGCCGCGGGCCCAGGGGCCGCTCTGGCGCCAGATCCGCAGTTTGAGCCTCACTTGTAGCTGCCTACTTGTAGTTGCGGGCCGACGGGTGTACCGACTCGAACACCAGAGTCTCCTTGTGCAGCACGGGTTTGCCGCCCGTGTGCTCCCACGCCGCCACGTAGCCGAAGTTGTGGTCGTCACGCAACGCCTCCCCGTCGGGGGTTTGCGACTCGGCGCGGAAGTGCCCGCCGCACGACTCGGTGCGGTGCAGCGCGTCCAGGCACATCAGCTCGGCCAGCTCGAAGAAGTCGGCGACCCGGCCGACGCGCTCCAGCGACTGGTTCAGGTCGCCGGCCGACCCGGGGACGTTGACGTTTCGCCAGAACTCCTCCTTGAGCCCGGCGACGAGTTCGAGGGCTTTGCGCAGGCCGGCGTCGGTGCGTTCCATGCCGCAGTGCTCCCACATGATCCGCCCCAGCTCGCGGTGGAACGAGTCGACGGTCCGCTTCCCTTGCACCGCAAGCAGTTTCGCCAAACGGTCGGCGACTTGTGCGGTGGAGGCGGTGACCGGTTCGAACGGGCCGTCGGCCAGGTAGTCGCCGATGGTGGCGGGCAGGATGAAGTACCCGTCGGCCAGCCCCTGCATCAGCGCCGAGGCGCCCAGCCGGTTGGCGCCGTGGTCGGAGAAGTTGGCCTCGCCGATGACGAACAGCCCCGCGATGGTGGCGGCCAGGTCGTAGTCGACCCACAGCCCGCCCATCGTGTAGTGCACCGCCGGGTAGATCCGCATCGGTGCCTCGTACGGGTCCTCGCCGGTGATGCGCTGGTACATCTCGAACAGGTTGCCGTACCGGTCTTCGATCACGTCGCGGCCCAGCCGCCCGATCGCGTCGACGAAATCCAGGTACACGCCCAGCCCGCCGGGTCCCACGCCGTGCCCGGCGTCGCAGACCGCCTTGACCGCCCGCGAGGCGATGTCGCGGGGCACCAGGTTGCCGAAGGCCGGATACATCCGCTCCAGGAAGTAGTCGCGCTGCCCGTCGGGGCCGGGCACCCACACCCGGGCGTCGTTGCGCAGCGACTCCGACATCAGGGTCAGCTTGGACTGGTGCGCGCCGGTGGCCGGGACGCAGGTCGGGTGGATCTGGGTGAAGCACGGGTTGGCGAACAGCGCCCCGCGCCGGTGCGCCCGCCAGGTCGCGGTCACGTTGCAGCCCTTGGCATTGGTCGACAGGTAGAAGACGTTGCCGTAGCCGCCGGTGGCCAGCACCACGGCGTCGGCGTATTCGGCCGACAGCCGGCCGGTCACCAGGTCACGCACGATGATGCCGCGGGCCCGGCCCGCGGCCACGATGAGGTCGAGCATTTCGTGCCGCGCGTGCATCTGCACGGTGCCCAGGCGGATCTGACGTTGCAGGGCCTGGTAGGCGCCCAGCAGCAGCTGCTGGCCGGTCTGCCCGCGGGCGTAGAACGTGCGTGACACCTGCGCCCCGCCGAAGGACCTGGTGTCCAGCAGCCCGCCGTATTCGCGGGCGAAGGGCACCCCCTGCGCCACCGCCTGGTCGATGATGCCCAGTGACAGCTGCGCCAGCCGGTACACATTGGACTCGCGGCTGCGAAAGTCGCCGCCTTTGACGGTGTCGTAGAACAGCCGGTGCACCGAGTCGCCGTCGTTGCGGTAGTTCTTGGCCGCGTTGATGCCGCCCTGCGCCGCGATCGAGTGCGCCCGCCGCGGCGAATCCTGGTAGCAGTAGGACTTGACCCGGTAGCCCAGCTCCCCCAGCGTCGCCGCGGCCGACCCGCCCGCCAGGCCCGTGCCCACCACGATGACCGTCAGCTTGCGCCGGTTGGCCGGGTTGACCAGCCGAGCGGTGAAACGCCTTGACTCCCAACGGTCTTCGAGCGGTCCCGCGGGTGTTTTTTCCTCGCGTACCGGTGCACCTTCGACATATCGCATTACTTCACCAATCCGGTCGTCACGGCCACCGGCACAGCCAGGAAGCCCACACAGATCACCAAACTGACCACCAGCGCTACGGTTTTCGACGCCCGCCACCCCCAGGTGCGCAGGCCGCTCCACACGCCGTGGCGCAGGTGCAGTCCCAGCGCCGCCACCGCCGCGGCGTAGAAAGCCGTGACGTACCAACGGTGCGGGCCGAAGTCGGCGACCACCGCCCGGTAGGCCGACCCCGGCCCGGATGGGTTGAGCTGCCGGGTGGTCAGATCCAGGACGTGGTACACCAGGAACAAGGCGATGATGGCCCCGCCCCGGCGCATCGTGCGCGCCGCGTAGCCGCCCTGGATTTTCGGCCGGTGCGCGTACCCCACGGGCCTGGCTTTGCGGGCCGCGATGGTCAGCGCTGCCGCGGCCCACAGGTGCGCGGCCACCGCCACCGTCAAGCCGATGCGTTGCGCCCAAAGGAAACCCTCCCGCGGCAGCACCGGCGCGCCGAGCGTGCGCAGCCACGCCGCGTACGCGTCGAACGACCCGGCCCCGAAGAAGATCTTCAGGTTGCCGGCCGCGTGGGCGATCAGGAACAGCACGAGCAGCCCGCCGCTGACCGCCATGACGATCTTCTTGCCGACCGTGGACACCGGGATGGACATGCTTTTCAGACAACACGGCAATCCACGATGTGTCCAATGCATGGAAGCTTGGATTCCGATAGCCGTAGACTATGGTCGTGCAGTTGCAGCAGCTTCGATACTTCGTCGCCGTCGCCGAGAGCCGCCACTTCACCCAGGCGGCCACGGTGACCGGTGTCACCCAGCCCTCGCTGAGCAAGCAGATCCACGCGCTGGAGGACTCTGTCCGAACCCCGCTATTTACCCGGGTTCGAGGAAACGTCGAGCTGACCGCGGCCGGTGAGGCGCTGCTGCCCCGGGCGCGGCGCATCCTGGCCGACGTCGACACCGCCCGGCTGGAGATCGACGAGCTGGTCGGGCTGCGCCGCGGGCGGCTGCGGCTGGGCGCCACACCCAGCCTGTGCACGAGCCTGGTGGCGCCGCTGCTGACGCGGTTTCGCGCCGCGTATCCGGCGGTGCGGCTGTCCATTCAGCAGGGTGGATCGCAGGATCTGGTGGCGTCGCTGGCCCGGGGGCAGCTGGATCAGGCGTTCATCGTGCTGCCCGACGACGGGGTCGACCCGGCGCTGACCGCCGAGCCGATCCTGAGCGAGCCGCTGGTGGTCGCCTCGTCCTTCCAGCGGGCCGAGCCGCTGGCCGACGGTGGCCCGATCCCGTTGGCGCGGCTGCGCGACGAGCCGATGGTCATGTTCCGGGTCGGCTACGACCTGCGGGAGGCGACTTTGCGCGCCTGCCACGAGGCCGGGTTCGAGCCGGTGTTCGCGGTCGAGGGCGGCGAGATGGACGCGGTGCTCGGCTTCGTCGAGGCCGGTGTCGGGGTGGCGCTGGTGCCCTCGATGGTGGTCGCCGGCCGTGCCGGGCTGCGGGTGACGCCGCTGGCCCAACGGTTGCGCCGCACCATCGCTGTGGCGCACCGCCGCGACGTCACCCCGACCCACACGGCCGCGGCGATGCGGGGCGTGTTGGAGGACCACCTGCGGGAGGCGGTCGCCTGGCGCAGCCTGCCCGACGGGGTCGAAGTGGTGTGAGCTGCAGTGATCTGAGCTGCAGTGATCTGAGCTACGGCGCCGGTGTCAGGGGTGGGTCCTCCGGCCACCCGAGCTCGCCTGAACTCGACGGGCTCGTGTGGCTTGTGTGGCTTGTGTTGATGCTTATGTCGGTTACCTGGCCTTGACGGCCTCAGCCTGGGGGCCTTTGGGACCCTGCGTGATCTCGAACTCGACCGGCTGGTCCTCCTCCAAAGACCGGTAGCCGCTGCCCTGGATGGCAGAGAAGTGGACGAACACATCCGGGCCGCCGTCGTCCTGCTGGATGAACCCGAAGCCCTTCTCCGCGTTGAACCACTTCACTTTGCCTGTTGCCATGTTTTTCCAACTCCTCGAGGTACCAACGCCTGGCTCGGCGCTGCGTGCCAGCCTAGAACTATGTAATACCCAATAGCGGCATTAGCCAACTGACAGCGTGTTGATATCGGGCTCACCGACGGGGTGGCCCAGGTCGCGCAGGGTCGCGGCCAATTCGGCCTTGCTGCGCGGGGTGGCGCCGCAGGTCATCAGGTCGCGCACGAGCCGGCCTTTGACCGCCTTGTTGAAGTGGCTGACCACCTTGCCCTCGTGCATGACTTTGATCGTCACTGCGTTTACCTTGGCCATGGCCGCGTACGGCCCGGAGCGCAGGTCAACCACCAGCCCGTGGCCGTCGGTCAGAGACGGGATCTGCCGGCGCCACAACGCCGCCACCGGTCCGACACCGGGCAGGTTGATCCCGGCCGGGCAGCGGTAGGCGGGGATCCGGTCGTCCAGGCGGATCATGCCCCAAAGCGCCGAGAAGACCACGACGTGTTTGTGGAGCCGCTTCGCCACGGAGGCCCCGAGGCTGGCCGCGTCCAGCGCCTCGTACAGGACGCCGGTGTACACCTCGCGGGCGGCAGCGGCCGGTGCCGCCCTCAGACCGGCGTTGCGGGTGATCTCGCCGATCTGGCCGGGACTGATCGGCGAGGGTGTCGCGGGCCCGGCCCGGGTCACCCTGGCACAGGCCGATCAGCGCCTCCAGGACCTGTTCGCGGGCGTCGTGCAGCTGCGGGAAGGAGGTCAGCCGGTAGGGGCGGCCGCCCCGCCTTTGGACAGGTGCGCTCTGGCCTTGCGAGGGCGGCAGGAGGATCAGCACGTGCGGACTATACGGTGCCGGTCGCCGGCTTGACTTCAAGCCGGCTTGAACCGGTTGACTGGCGCCCATGAGTTCCCCATCGCTCAAGCAACGTGTGATCGGCTGGATGGTGAGCCAGTTCGGCCGGCCGCGGGGGGTGGCCGGGCGGATGGCCGGATGGGTCATGGCCCACCGCGGCTCGAACCGGCGCCGCAACGTGTGGGTGGTGTCGCTGCTTGCGGTGCGGCCCACCGATCGGGTGCTGGAGGTCGGGTTCGGTCCCGGTCTGGCCGTGGCCGAGCTGGCCCGCCACGCCACCCGGGGGCGGGTCTACGGCATCGACCACTCCGAGGTCATGCTGGCCCAGGCCGGCCGGCGCAACGCGGTCGCGATCCGGGCCAACCGGGTCGTGCTGCGGCACGCGCCGGTGGACCGGTTGCCCCGCTTCGACGAGCCGCTCGACGCGGTCATGGCGGTCAACTCGGTCGGGTTCTGGCCCGACCCGGCCCAGCAGCTGCGCCGGCTGCGGGCTCTGCTGCGCCCGGGTGGGCGCATCGCGCTGGCCAGCCAGCCCCGCGACGTCGGGGCCACGGCCCAGACCACCGCCGAGGCCGGCCGGCACCTGCAGGAGCTGCTCGGCCAGGCCGGGTTCGTCCAGGCCCGGGTGGAAACGCTTGCCCTCACCCCGCCGGTGGCCTGCGTACTGGCCACCAATCCTCTGGCCACCAATCCTCTGGCCACCAACCCGTGAGTGCCGCGCTCAGCCCGCCGCTCGCGTGCGTGCTCGCCACCGGGTCCCGACCGCCACGGCGATGCCCAGAAGCGTTGCGGTGTAAGCGATCGCGCACAACGCCAGGAGGGCCAGGACGGCCGGGGGCAGGGCGTGCAGCGGCAGCTGCCGCAGGGCGTGCACGATCAGGACGGCCATGGCGGTGCCGACCGAGGCGGTCGCGACGGCCACGATCCGAGTCTGGTGCGCGGTGGCGGTGCGGGCCAGCAGGATCGCCGGCACGGCGAGCAGGATCAGCCCGTGCACCCCGATGGCGTGCGGCAGCACCAGGTCACCACCGGCGGTGTCCGGGCGGATCAGCGGGTACTCGGGGCCGACCGTGGCCGGGTCCGGGCCCAGGTAGCTGGCGGTGCGGTCGCCGAACCCGGTACCGAACGCGCCCTGGAAGACGCCGCTGTTGTTGGAGACCATGGTGAACCCGATGACGCATCCGGCCAGCAGCACCAGCGTCCCGGCGACCACACCGAGGCGCACGCTGGGCGTCATTGATGTTATCGCCCTCGATGTTATCGTCCTCGATGTTGTCGCCGGCGTGCGTAACGCGGCCACCAGCATGACGATCACGCCGATGAGGAAGATGCCGGCGGTGCCGGCGGCGCCGCCGCGCATCAGGGCCGCGTCCAGCGGGGTGGAGAAGTTGTAGTGGCTGGGCACGCCGCGCCAGGCCTGCACTCCGATGATGGCGGTCTCCCCCACCCCGAACAGCACCGCCGAGGCGCCGATCACGGCGGCCTGCCACGCCCTGACCCGCAGCAGCGGCAGGATCAGCGCCACCGACCAGCACACCAGCCAGCCGGTCTCGGCGAAGGTGGCCGGTTTACGCAGCGACACCGGCCCGGTGACCGGCCCGCCGGTGACCGCCAGCGCCACCAGGTGCACGACCATGGTGGCCAGCAGCACCCAACCGGTGACCCACAGGACACGCCCGAGCACACGCTCAAGATTGCGCGTTTTGCCGGGCAATAGCCCACTTGAACCTTGTCGAACGGGTGAGTTGTCAGGCAAATTGCCGGATCTTGGGGTCACATCGACTCCCCTTGCCGGTACATGCGCGGGGGCTTGAGCCCGGCGGCCTGGCCGCCGTCCAGGGGCAGGGTGACGCCGGTGATGAACCTGGACTCTTCGCCGCACAGCCACACCACCGCGTCGGCCACCTCCCGCGCCTGGCCGACCCGGCGCATCGGGGTGGACTGGGCGGCCATCTCCTGCGCCCGCTGCCCCGCCGCCTGCAGGTGGTGGGTCAGGATCGGGCCCGGCGCCACGACGTTGACCCGCACCCCCCGGTCGGCGTAGTCGAGCGCGGCGACCTTGGTCAGGCCGATGACGCCGGCCTTGCCCGCTACATAGGCGGCCAGGTTGGCCACGCCCTGAATGCCGGCCAAGGACGCCATATTGACCACCGACCCCCCGCCCGCCGTTTCGATCATGGCGGGGATCTGGTGTTTCATGCCCAGGAAGGTGCCGCGCACGTTGGTGGCGATGCCCCGGTCGAACTCGGCGACGTCGATGTCGGCCAGCGGCGCGGGCATCGGCCCGTCGGCGGCGTTGTTGAACGCCGCGTCGAGCCGGCCGAACTCCTCCAAAGCCTTGCGCACCAACGCCTCGCACGAGGCGGGGTCGGTGACGTCGAGGCGGGTGGCCACGGCCCGGCCGCCCCCGTCGGTGATCTGCTTGGCCACCGCGGTCACAGCGGCCTCGTCACGGGCGCCGAGCACAACCGCCGCGCCCGCCTCGGCGAAGGCGCGGGCGGTGACGGCGCCGATGCCACGGCTGGCCCCGGCCACGACTGCGACTTTTCCTAGCAGAGAGGTCATGCCATAAACGTTAGGCATCTAATCGTTAGAAGTCAAACGTTGGGGTGTTATGGTGATCGCCATGCAGCAAGGCCCCGCGCACGGTCCGCCGACGACCACCCCGATCGGGCTTCACCTGGCCCGCACCGCCAAGACGGTCAGCCGCGCCTTCGACGCCGCCCTGGCCGCCGCCGGCGGCACGCTGCCGACCTGGCTGATCCTGATCGGGATCAAGAGCGGGCGGTCGGCCAACCAGCGGGCGCTGGCCGCCTTCGTCGGGGTGGAGGGGGCCACGCTGACGCATCACCTCAACGCGATGGAGGCGCAGGGTCTGCTCACCCGCACCCGGGATCCGGCCAACCGGCGCGCGCACGTGGTGGAGCTGACGGCCAAGGGCGAGCAGCTGTTCGCCTCGCTGCGCTCCGCGGCGATGGGCTTCGACCGGCGGCTGCGCGAAGGCCTTGAGCCGCAAGCGATCGAGGTGTTGGCCCGCACCCTGGACCGGATGCGGGCCAACGTGGCAGGCCATTGATCACCAGCCGGTGTTGACCACACCGACGCCCAGGTAGACCTGGTCCCAGGTGTTGCCGTCGTTGTCGTCGGCGTAGGCGACGCTGACCTCGCCGAAGGCCGACACCGCCACCACCCCGCCTTCCTGCTTGCCGGTGGCGACGTTCATCAGCGGCTGCGCGGCCAGCCTCGCGGTGTCGGTGCCGTCGGGGTTGAAGCCGCGCACCCACACGTCCTGGGTGCCGGCGATGTTCCAGACGACCACGACCCCGCCCTGCTCGTCCAGGCCCAGGCTCGGGGCCTGCCCGCCGGGTGCGGTGTCGACCTCCGGGTGGCGGGCGGCGCCACCGTCCTTGAACGAGCGTGTCCACACCCCGGCGGTGCCGGTGTGGGTGGACTGCCAGGCCACCGCGAACTCGCCGTTGAACGTCGACTCGACGGATGCGCGGGTCTGCTGCCCGGTGGTGATGGAGTTCGCGACGGTACGCGAGGACACCGCCCCGCCTTTGGACAGGTGGGTAAGGCCGATGTTGTAGTCGGCGTTGGCGTCGCCGTCCTCGTCCCACACCACGTAGGCGTCGCCGGCGGCCGAGACCGCCACGTCCGGGTTGTGGTGCTGCCCGCCTGCCTGCGACACGGTGACCTCGTAGGCGCGGGTGGTCGGGCCGGTGTACCCGGCGGCCTTGACCGTGGCCGGGTTGCTGCCCTGGATGTCCTCCCACACCACGGTGAAGGCGACCGCGGCGCCCGATGGCGCCCCGTCCGGGTCGACGGCCACCCGCGGGTTGACCTGCTGCCCGTCGGCGCTGGTGTTGGCGGTGCCCGACGCGGTGACCGCCCCGGCGGTGCTGACCACCCGGTAGGGGATGTTGTAGAAGCCGTTGCCGTCCGGGTCGTCCTGCCACACCACGACCGCGTTGCCTTTGTCGTCCAGGCCTACGTCCGGGTTGAGGTGGCGCCATGTGGTCACGCCGGTGTTGCCGCCCGCGGACAGCTTCACCTCGTACACGGCGGTGCCGTGGCGGAACAGGCGCAGCCAGATGTCGCTGTGGTCGTTGTTTTCCGGCGCGGTGCTGTCGCGGTCGTCCTCCCAGACCACGGCCACGTACCCGTTTCGGTTGGCGGCGATGGAGGCCACGTCCTGGTCGCCGGTGGCGGTGGAGTTGGCCGTCTGCCACTGGGCGGCGGCGACCACCGGCCCCCCCGCGGCGAGGACGGACATCGATCCGGCCAGCAGCACGGCGAAGAGTGCTTTCATGGGTACCCCCTAAATGCTTTGAAGGCCCGGCTGGCCGTCGGCGATGACAAAGGAACCGCCGGTGCTCACCCCGGCGCCGTGCTCGGTGATGCTGCTGACGAAGCGGAAGTCGGCGCGGATCTGGGTCTGGCTGATCGTGGTGCGCACGTAGCCGCGACGGTCGGTGTAGAACTTCAGGTGCGGGTTGAGCGCCACGTTGGGGATGGCGGTGGCGCCGCTTCCGTTGCCGTCGGAGCTGATCGAGGTGGCCACCAGCTCGGAGCCGATCACCGGGGAGGCGGTGTTGGCGTAGTCGAGCTTGAGGTTGCTGGCCCAGGAGCGGTGCACGTCGCCGGTGAGCACGACCGGGTTGCGGGTGCCGCGGGCCACCCAGCCGTCCTGGATGCGCTTGCGCGAGGCGGTGTACCCGTCCCAAGCGTCCATGCTGGTGTTGCCGCCCGAGTCGATGCGCCGCGCGAAAAACACCTGCTGGCCCAGGATGTCCCAGGTGGCCAGGTGCTGGCCCAGCCCGTCGAGCAGCCAGTTCTCCTGCGTGGTGCCCGGCAGGGTGCGCGTGGCGCCGTCGCCGCAGCTGGCCGGCTGGTTGCCGTCGCCGCAGGCCTGGTCGGTGCGGAACTGGCGGGTGTCGAGCATGTGGAACACGGCCAGCTGACCCCACCGGACCCGCCGGTAGAGCGGGATGCTGTTGCCGCTGTTGGCCTGCGCCGGGCGCAGCGGCATGTTCTCGTAGTAGGCCTGGTAGGCGGCGGTGCGCCGGGCGGTCCACTCGGCGGTGGTCAGCGCCGGGATGTTGTTGGCGCGCACCATGGCGGCGTAGTTGTTCTCCACCTCGTGGTCGTCGGGCACCACCAGCCACGGCGCGGCGGCGTGCGAGGCCTGCAGGTCCGGGTCGGTCTTGTACTGCGCGTAGCGGCGCCGGTAGTCGGCCAGCGACACGATCTCGGCCGCGCCGGCGTGGGTGCGCACCCCGCCGGTGCCCGCCCCGCCCTCGTAGATGTAGTCGCCGAGAAACAGCACCAGGCCCGGGTTGTCCTCGGCGATACGCCGGTGCGCCGTGTAGTAGCCCGATTCGAAGTGCTGGCAGGAGGCGAAGCACATGACCAGGTCGCGGCCGAAGGTGCCAAGCGCCGGGGCGGTGCGGGTGCGCCCCACCGGGGAGATGTGACCCTGCGCGCGGAACCGGTAGAAGTAGTCGGTGTCCGGGGCCAGGCCACCGGCCACGACGTGCACCGAGTGGGCCGCGGCCGAGCGGGCCACCACCGACCCGGAGGACACGATGCCGGTGAATTTGTCGTTTGTGGACACTTGCCAGTCGACGGTGACGTCGCCGGTGCCCATGCCGCCCAGCCCGTCGGCGTTGAGCGGCGACGGGGCCAGGCGGGTCCACAGCACGACGCTGTTGTCGTCGGGTTCGCCTGAGGCCACACCGAGTTTGAACGGGTACGGGATGGTGGCTTGGATGCTTATGTCCTGGGAACGGGCGCTCAACGGAACGGCCGCTACTCCGGCCGCGGCCAATCCGCCGGCCAATCCGCCCAGGACAAACGTCCTTCGGCTAAGTCTGCTCATAACCACTCACCTTCCGATTGATAGATGAATGGCGATTATTGTGCCGAAGAACGTTTCCCTAAGCAAAAGATGTTTTTAAGCCTCGGCAAGATCCTGGGAATTTTTTACAACGTTACAATCCTGCCCATGTACGACCCGCCCGAGCAGCCGCTGACCGTCGCCGCCGTCCAGGCCCAACCGGTACCCGGCGACGTGGCCGCCAACGCCGTCACCGCCGCCCGCCTGGCCGCCTCGGCCCAAGCCCGCGGCGCGCGGCTGGTGGTGCTGCCCGAACTGTTCCTGCCCGCCTACCACCCGCCGGCCCTGCGCGCCGACCCGCACGGCACCGCCGTCACCCCGGCCGACCCGCGCCTGGACCCGTTGCGACACATAGGGATTGTGGTCGTGGTCGGCGCGGCCGTACGCCACGACAACGGCCGGATCACCTGCTCCATCCTGATGATCAACAACGGTGAGGTGAGCACCGCCTACGACAAGCAACACCTGTGGGGACCCGACGAGAACGAGTTGTTCACCCCCGGCGCCACCGGCGCCACCCTGACCGTCGGCGGCTGGCGCCTCGGGCTGGGCGTCTGCTACGACGGCTGCTTCCCCGAGCACGCCCGCGCCGCCGCCCTCGACGGCGCCCACGGCTACCTGGCCCCCAGCGGCTACCTACAAGGCTCGCAACACCGCCGCGACCTGTACTACCGGGCCCGGGCGCTGGACAACACCATGTACGTGGTCTTCTCCAACTCCGTCGGCGGCCAGCAACCCTGGCGGTTCAACGGCGGCGCCGCCATCCACGACCCGCAGGGCCGGGTGCTGACCCAGGCACCCGACGACGGCGAGGCGATCGTGGTGTCCACATTGGACCCCGCCGTGCTGCGGCAGACCCGCAAGGCCCACACGATGCTGGCCGACCGCCGGGCCACCCTCGGCACGACACGCACCCAGATCACCGCCTGAAACGACCCGGTGATGCCCATATCATTTCCTTGATGATTCTTTTAAGTGGTACCCAGCTCAGCCAGGACCTGCTGGCCAACGCGACCGACATCGCCGCCGGCCTGCCCCAAAAACCATGCCTGGCCACGGTTCTCGTGGGTGAAGACCCAGCCTCGGCCACCTACGTGCGGATGAAACGCAACCGCGCCGCCGCCGCCGGCATCGACGCCCACCTGGTGCACCTGCCCGCCACCACCACCACCGCCGAACTGGTCGCCACCATCCAAACCCTGTCCACCGACCCGGACGTGCACGGCATCCTGCTGCAACACCCCGTCCCGGCCCACATCGACGAACGCGCCGCCTTCGAGGCGATCCACCCGGCCAAAGACGTCGACGGGGTGACCCTGCACTCCTTCGCCGCCATGGCCTTCGGCCTGCCCGGCTTCCCGTCGGCCACCCCCGGCGCCATCATGGCCCTGCTCGACCACTACGGCGTGCCCCTGTCAGGCAAGCACGCCGTCGTCGTCGGCCGCAGCCCCATCCTGGGCAAACCCGTCGGCATGCTCCTGCTGGCCCGCGACGCCACCGTCACCTTCTGCCACTCCCGCACCACCGACCTGACCGCCCACCTGCAAACCGCCGACATCGTGGTCGCCGCCGTCGGCAAACCCCGCTTCATCACCGGCGACCAGCTGCGCGAAGGCGTCGTGGTCATCGACGCCGGCTACAACCCGGGCAACGTCGGCGACGTCGACTTCGACACCGCCGCCCGCAAAGCCTCCATGATCACCCCGGTACCCGGCGGCATCGGCCCGGTCACCATCGCCACCCTGCTGCACCAGACCGTCACCGCCGCCGCCAACCAGCTGGCCTGACCAGACCGGTCCACGGCCCCGGCGGATGATCGGCCACCGGCAGCCACAGCCGCGGCTGGAACTGCCCCTCCTCCCACGGGTAACGCCCATCCTGATCCGGCCACACCACCTGCAGGAACTCCGGCGACTCCCGCTCGGCGAACAGCAGATCCAGCCAGCTGTCGTCGATGCGGCGCACCTCCACCGCCCCGCCCAGCAGCACATCGTCCACCCGCGCCCCCGGCACCAGCCGCACCCCCGCGCTCACCAGCTCGGCCACGACGTTGACCAACCCCCACCGCCGCGGCGCCCACCCGAAAATCGCGATCTCCGGATGGGCGAACCCACGCCACAACCCCAGCGAATAGGCCCAACCGGCCGCACGCACCACCCGCCAGCCACGGCCGACTTCGCGGCCGACTTCGCGGCCGGCATCGTCAAGCATTCCCCGAGTCTAAAAAGGACCCCCGACGAATCCGCCGCAACCCGACACGTCCGGTTTGCCGCACGACAACACCGAAACCCACCATCGCCGCCAACCCGATCACCCCCACAGCGCCAAACTGGCCAGAAGATACAGCTCATCCAGCATCCAACAGCATCCAAGGGGCGTCAGCGGCGAACGACGCCGGCGGCACACCCCCCGGAAGATCCAGATATTCGGCGTGTCGCGTCAACCACCCGAACGGGTAACCACGCCGCTCGGAAACCCCGAACATGCAACACACCTGTGTCCGCGGCGCGGCCAGCCCCGCGGCCGTCGCCCCGATCGAGGGCTGCGATCAGCACAACACCGCAAGCGGCGGCCGCCAAGCCCCAAGGCCGGTACGAGAATATCGCCAGAAGAAGCACACTGAGCACGACCGCCGCATAAGCCCACGCCCCCGTGTAAATCCGCATCGACAGAGGTTAGCCTCGCCGGTCATCACGCGATAGGTCACCGCGTCGGGCCCAGTCCACGCGGATCGTGCCCGATGTGGTCCGGGTCAACCCCCACGATCTGGATGAGCAGCGTCGTCTTGCCCGCCGCGTTGTCCGTCGCGGAACTGTTTCGTCAGATCTCGCACATCTAGCAACATAAAGCCGAGCTTAGAAGATCAACTCAAGAAATTGAAGACATCTGCATTGCATTCTTAAAAAAATCAAGCTACAACTTTAATTAAGCGAACTGGAGGGTCGATGGACTGGCAAGAACTCACCAACCTCACCAAAGGCCGGCGCTTCACCGTCGAACGCATCCGCCTCGACACCGGCATCGCCATCGAAGGCAACTTCGACCTCCCCCAGCTCGCCCAACTCAACCTGGAAGACCAAGTCTTCATCACCGCCTTCGTCCGATGCCACGGCTCCATCAAAGAAATGGAACGCATCTTCGGCGTCAGCTACCCCACCATCAAAAGCCGGCTCAACCGCATCTCCCAGAGCCTCGACTTCGTCGAGACCAACCCGGCCCCCACCCCGGCGCAAACCCGCGCCCACTCCCAAGCCGACGTCATCGACCGACTCAGACGCGGCGAGATCAGCCCCGACGAAGCCCTGCGCCGCCTCGAGGAGCCCACATGATCCCCCAACTGGTCACCATCCGATACCACGGCAGACCCGACAAACACCACCGCTTCTGGGTCCCCCTGCTCCCCTTCTACCTCCTGCTCACCCCATTCCTGCCCCTCATCCTCACCGCGCTGGTCATCGCCTGCGCCCACTACCGCGTCAACCCCCTCCGCGTGCTCATCGCCGTCACCCGCCTGATCGCCGGCCTCGGCGGCTTCCGGGTCGACATCACCCAAGGCACCACCACCGTCCAGGTCCAACTTTCCTAAAAGGAGCCCGTGATGAACGAACAGCGCAAACAGATCCTCGAAATGCTCGCCGAAGGCAAGCTCACCGTCGACGAGGCCGAACGGCTCCTGGCCGCCCTCGACACCGAACCGGCCGCCGTCGCCGAGACAAACCCCGAACAGTTACCACGCCCCAAGAGACCCAAATACCTGCGCGTCGTCGTCGACGCCAAAGAAAACGGCGAACAGGCCCACGTCAACGTCCGCGTCCCGATCCAGCTCCTGCGCGCCGGCGTCAAGCTGGCCGGCCTCATCCCGGCGAAAGCCCTCGACCAGGCCAACGACGAGCTTCAGCGCTCCGGCATGCCCATCGACCTGACCAAGCTCAAGCCCGAGGACATCGACGAGCTCATCGACCACCTCGGCGATCTGACCGTCGACGTCACCGACCACGAGTCAAAGGTCCACGTTTTTTGCGAGTGATCCTCCCCTAAGATCGCGCAACTTGCCCGGCAGTCCGACTGCCGGGCAAGTTGCGCGATCTTAGGGCGCCCAGGGGCGGGTTTTTGTTGTCGGGGCTGGCGCGAAGCGCCAGGCGTTTTAGGGTGTTTTTAGGACTGTTTAGTTAGGACACACCGCGTAAAATGTCCTAGGACGCTAGGTTATCGTCCGGACGGCTCGTTATTTGTGGAAGATGGGCAGCTCAACGGCGCTGCGACTGGTCTTGTAAGGGGTGGCCGACGACGATGGGACAAATGAGCCGAAGCACCCCCATATGGCAACAGGCCGAGTCCGTTCTCGCCGGAAACTGGATCGGCGGCCACACCGTCCCCGCGCGGACACTGTACCCCCATCAATGGAGCTGGGATACGGCGTTCATCGCGATCGGGCTGGCGCACGTCGCGCCGGAGCGGGCCTGGCAGGACCTGCACAGCCTGTTTCGCGCGCAATGGCCCGACGGCCGGGTGCCACACATCGTCTTCGACCCCGAGGTCTCCGACCGCGACTACTTCCCCGGCCCGAGCTTCTGGCTGACCCCCTCCGGCACGAGCGGCATCGTGCAGCCGCCGGTGCATGCCCTGGCGGTGTGGTTGCTGCACCAGGCCCACCCGGCCCCCGACGAGCTGCGCCGCCTCTACCCTCTCCTGGTCAGGCAGCAGGACTACCTGGCTGTCCATCGCGACGCCGGCGGCGCCGGCCTGGCCAGCATCGTGCACCCGTGGGAGTCCGGACTGGACAACAGCCCCGCGTGGGACGACGCGCTGTCGGCGCTGCTCGACAACACCAACGTGCTCAGGCGCCTCCACCGGCGAGACGTGGAGGTGTCGGTGGTGTCGCACCGGCCGACGGACCGCGACTATGCCAGATATATCGCTTTGGCGATGGCCTACCGGGACCGGGGCTATCAAGATCATGGTGTACCGGGTCCGCACCCCTTCCTCGTGGAGTGCCCCGCGTTCAACGCCTTGACCGCCTCCGCCGAGCTGGCCCTGGCCGACATCGCGGCGGTCGTGGGCGCCGACCCGCTCCCCCATCGCGAGCGCGCCGCCGCGATCGGCCGGGCGATGGTCGAGCGCCTGTACCAGCCGGAGACGGGCATGTTCCACGCCCTTGACGTGCGCGCGGGCAAGCCGAGCTCGGCCCGCTGCATCAGCGGCCTGATCCCCCTCATCCTGCCCGACCTGCCCGAGGCGATCGTCGATTCCCTTGCGACACAAGCACTTTCGGCCCACTTCGGGCTGACGTCGCTGCCGTTGCCCAGCTATGACCGGCTCGCGGTGGCCTTCGACCCGGTGCGCTACTGGCGCGGTCCGGTGTGGATCAACATGAACTGGTTGCTGTGGCGGGGTTTCACCACGCACGGCCGCACCGATCTGGCCGGCACCCTCAAAGACTCGATGCTGGACGTGATCGGACGCTCGGGCTGTTACGAGTACTTCCACCCGGTGACCGGTGAGGGCATCGGCACGGCGGAGTTCAGCTGGACCGCCGCGCTGGCGCTGGACCTGCTCAACAGCGAAAGCAGCGAAAGCAGCGAAAGCAGCGAAGGCAGCGAAGGCAACGGAATCAAGGGATGAGCTCGAGGGCTTCGCCGTTGACCGTGAAGCCCAGCCGCAAATAGAAGCCGAGAGGGACGGGGCCGGTCCGAACCGTCAGGTGCACCAGGCCCAGCCGGGCCGCCTCCCGGGCCACCGCCCCGACAAGCTTGCGGCCCACGCCCTGCCCGCGAAGGTGCGGCACCACGAAGACGCTTTGCAGGTCGCCGCCGACCCGATGCGGCTCGGCCGCATCGGGCACCCGCGGCTGCAGCGCCAGCCACGCCATGCCCACGACCTCGCCCACGACCTCGCCCACGACCTCGCCCACCGCCTCGCCCGCATCGTCACCGCCGGCGAAACCCAGAAAGGGAACGTGGGTTTCGGCGTGGGCCCGCATCCACTCGGCGAAGACGCCGTCGAACTCCGGCCGTGGCAGCACCGGCGTCCTGGCCTCGAGCACGTTCCACAACCAGCGCAGGCCGGACAGGAGGCCGGCTTCCTCAAGACGGGCTCGGCGTACCACCACTTCTGGCTCGGCCATAGCCGATTCTGACATCGCCCGACGTGGCTTCCACATCGATTTTGCGTGAAGCCGACTGCGAACGGTCCACGGTGATCTTCTGCTCGCCGGAGGTGGTCCGGGCCTCCACCAGGTAGGCATCGTGTGGTGGCAACAGGATGGTGGTGTCGCCGGAGGTGACCCGCACCCCCACCGACTGCGGCGCCGCGGCGAAGTCGAGGTTGACGTCGCCGGAGCTGGTGGAAACGGTCGCCCGCTCCGCGACCAGGTCCACTGCGGACACATCCCCCGAGGTCGCTTTCACCGTGACCGTGCCCTTGACGCCGGTGAGCCGCACGTCGCCGGAGGAGGTCTCTATGGTGACCGGGGCCGCCATGCCGTTCACCTCCACGTCACCGGAGGAAATCTTGGCTTGCACCTCAACGCCCTCGGGCACCTGCACGTCATAGTCGATGGAGCAGCCGATGTACGGGCAACTGTAGGACACCCGCAGGGTCTGCCCCTCCCACGTCTCGGAGTAGCGCGGTCCTTTGTCACCCCGCCACTTCAGCTTGCGTGTGATCTCGACCGCGGTGCCCGGCGCCCGTCGCACCGACAGATCGCTGGACGCGAGATCGTCGAAGAATATGCGGGTCATCGGCTCGGTGAAGCTGGCCGACTCGATGGCCGTGTGGACCGGGGCCCGCGGCCCGGCCGGACCGCACCCGGCAACAAAAGTCGCTACAAGTGAAGTCACTACGAGGGAAAGGGACGGGATCCATCTCATGTTTTTCCTCATGTTCGAGGCCTCTCGTTCAGGTAGCGCAGCACGGCCAGGACCCGGCGGTGGTCATTGTCCGCCGGTGGTAGATCGAGTTTGGTGAAGATGCTGTTGACGTGCTTGCCGACCGCGCTGTCGCTGATGTAAAGGGCGGCGGCGATCGCCGAGTTGGAGCGACCCTCGGCCATCAGGGCGAGCACCTCCTCCTCGCGCCGGGTGAGCCGGTCCAGCGTGGCGTCGCGGCGGCGCACCAGGATCTGGGAGACCACCTCCGGGTCGAGCGCGGTGCCGCCGGAGGCGACCCGGCGCAGCGCGTCGAGGAAGTCGCCGACGTCGGCGACCCGGTCCTTGAGCAGGTACCCGACCTTGCTGGTGTGTCCGGCCAGAAGCTCGGCGGCGTAACGCTCCTCCACGTACTGCGACAGGACCAGCACTGCTACGTCGGGCCACTGCCGGCGCATCACGAGCGCGGCGCGCAGGCCCTCGTCGGTGAAGGTGGGCGGCATCCGCACATCGATGATCACGACGTCGGGCCGGTGTACCTCCACCTCGCGCAGGGTCAACTCGGCGTCGCCGGTCGCGGCCACGACGGTGAAGCCGCCGGAGTCGAGCAGCCGGGCCAGGCCCTCGCGCAGCAGCACCGAATCCTCGCCGATCACCACTCGCATCGCGGCTCCACCGGCAGCTCGACGGTGATGACGGTCGGCCCGCCGGGCGGGCTGGACACGTGCCAGGTCCCGTCGACGGAGCTGACCCGCTGGGCCAGGCCGCGCAGCCCGGTACCGGAGGATGGGTTTGCTCCCCCGACCCCGTCGTCGCGGATCTCTATGCGCAGCGAGGCTTCCGACCCCCGCACCGAGATGCGGACCGAACCCGCCCGCGCGTGTTTGGCCACATTGGACAGTGCCTCGGTGACCACGAAGTAGGCCACCGCCTCTACCGTCGGCGAGGGGCGCACCGGCAGCTCGACGGTGAGCTGGGCGGGCACGGGCGAGCGGGCGGCGATGCCCGACAGGGCGGCGTCGAGGCCGCGTTCGTGCAGCACCGCCGGGTGCAGGCCGCGCACCAGCTCGCGCAGCTCGGCCAGGGCCTGCTTGGCCTCGTCGTGGGCGTGCTCGATGACCCGCCGGACGGCACCCGCATCCACAGTGTCCACATGGAACAGTTCAGCCCGGGCCAGGCCCAGATTCATGGCGAGCGAGACGAGGCGCTGCTGGGCGCCGTCGTGCAGGTCGCGCTCGATGCGTCGGCGCTCGGCGTCGGCGGCGCCGACCACCTCGGCGCGGCTTTGGCTCAGGTGCTGCACCCGCAGGGCCAGCTCTTCGGCGCGGCTGGCCTCCATCATGGAGCGGCCGGCGATGACGTCCAGGTGGGCTAGCGGCCGGGCGAGCAGGAGCGCCGCGACCGCGAGCACCACCGACAGCAGGCTCATCCCGCTGCGCACCAAGGGATCCCACAGCCACGGGCCGAACGGGCTGGTGTCCGGGGTGCTGAACACCGGCAGCAGGACGCAGGCCAGCGCCGCCGCCCACAGCGACAGCAGCATGGCGGTGCCGAGTACCTCGATGGTGAGGGCGACCATGAAGTGGTACCACACCTGGCGCCACCCGGCCGCGATATTGCCCGGCTCGGCCGGGGTCAGCCGCACCCTGAGCAGGCCACGGAAGCGGGCGCACTGCATGACCGAGCACAGGTGGGCCACGACGAACAGGGCATTTCGGGCCTGGCGGGCCACCGGCCAGACGACGGCCGCGGCCACCGCGGCGAACAGCGAGGCGGTGTGGATCACGTTGGCGGCCAGGATCGACAGGGGCGCGCCGGCGAGGAGGTGGACCGTGGCGGTCCATCCCTTGCCGAGGGCGGCGATCGTCCGGCGCATGCCCCTACGGTAGGGACCGCGGCCGGGCGGCGTCACGGCGGCAGCCCTCACCTATGGGGTATGGCTGGCCCCACCCCTAGTTCGGGGGGCCGCAGTGGCGACTTGACGCACCACATTGGGCAGGCTCCGGTGACATGACTGGATTTGTGGGGCGGATCTGCTTCCGCCATCGCTGGCTGGTGATCCTGGCGTGGGTAGTGATCGCCACCGGCGGCGGGCTCGCCTCGGGCCCCGTGTTCGAGCGCATGTCCAACGGGGGCGGCAAGACGCTGGCCGGCACCGAGACCGGCGAGGCCTACGAGCTGTTCGACAGCGTGAGCCAGGACGGCGGCAGCGTGATCGCCCTGTGGGAGAACGTCTCGCCGCCTTCGGTGGCGTCCAATGTGGAGCGTGCCCGGGCCGACATCGCCGCTCTCGAAGGCGTGATGGAGGTCCGGCCACCGCGGCCCGCGACCGACGGCAGCGGCCTGGCCCTGGAGGTGGTGTTCACCAAGGACGCCAAGGACTCTTCGGTCGACGCGGTCAGCACGCGGCTTCGAGGGTTGGCCGGCGAGGTGGCCGGTTCGAGCGTGCGGCTGGGCGGCGACAAGGTGCTGCGGGAGCAGATCGGCGCCAAGGTGCAGCAGGACCTGGGACGGGCCGAGGTCAGCTCGCTACCGCTGACCGTGCTCATCATGATCTTCGTGTTCGGCGGTGTCCTCGCCGCCGGGCTGCCGCTGCTGGCCACGCTGGCCACCGTCGCCGGCGCCTTCGCCGTGCTGCTGGGCTTCTCCGAGATCGTCGACCTCGACCCGGACATCATCAGCGTGGTCTCGATGATGGGCCTAGCCCTGTGCATCGACTACTCGCTGCTGCTGGTCGCCCGCTATCGCGAGGAACTGGCCTCCGGGCACCCGCCCGGTGAGGCGCTGGTGCGGACCTGGCTCACCGCCGGGCGCACCATCTCGTTCAGCGCGCTGACCGTGGCGGCGGCGCTGTCCGGGCTGCTTTTCATCCAGGTGACCGACCTGCAGGCGATGGGCGCGGCCGGGATCTCGGCCACGGTGGTGGCCCTGCTCAGCGCGCTGACGCTGACCGCGGCGCTGCTACGGGTCTTCGGCCGCTGGATCAAACCGCCACGGGCAAGAAAGGCAGGGAAGGCGCGGCGTCCGGACGGGTTTTTCGCCCGCCTCGCGGCGGTCACCCAACGACGCCCGCTTCTTTTTTTCCTTGGTACCGCCGCAGCCCTGCTGGCGCTGGGATCTCCCTTGATCGGGGCGAGCGTGCGGCTGCCCGACATGGAAGGCCTGCCGCGCTCCATCGAGTCGGTGGCGGTCTACGACACGATGGCCGCGTCATACGGGGCGAACCAGGATCCCGCGGTGGCCCTGCTCTCCCGCGCGGATATGTCCACATTGGACACTTGGGCGGCGAAGTGGCGCACCGATCCGGCGGTCGCCGGCGTCGACCCGGCCCGCGAGGTCGCCCCGGGCCTGTCATATATCACCTTCCGGGTCCACGGCGACGCCCAGGCGGCCGGCGCCCGCGACCTCGTGGCGCGCATGCGCGCGGCCAAGCCGCCCGGCGGGCCGTCGTGGGTGATCGGCGAGGCCGCCGCGGTCAGCGACATCAAGGACAAGATAGTCGAGGGCCTGCCCATGGCCCTGTCGGTGATCGCGGTGGCGATGTTCCTGCTGCTGTTCCTGATGACGGGCTCCCTCGTGGTACCCCTTAAAGCCCTGGTCATGAATGTGATCAGCCTGGGCGCCGCCTTCGGTGTGCTGGTGGCCGTGTTCGAGCACGGCTGGCTGGCCGGGCCGCTGGACACCCTGACCGTGGGCGGGCTGAGCCCGTTCGTGATCGTGCTGGTCTTCGCCTTCGGCTTCGGGCTGTCCATGGACTACGAGGTGTTCCTGCTCGCCCGGATCAAGGAGCGGGTCGACGCGGGCGAGCCGACCGATGTGGCCGTGCGGCAAGGCTTGCAGCACAGCGGGCGGATCATCACCTCGGCCGCACTGCTGATGCTCGTAGTGTTCGGGTTCTTCGCCGCGGCCCAGATAGGCGACATCGAGCAGATCGGGCTCGGGCTGTTCGTGGCGGTGCTCATCGACGCCACGCTCGTGCGCTGCCTGCTGGTGCCGGCGACGATGACCCTGCTCGGGCGGTGGAACTGGTGGGCGCCTTCGCCTTTGCGGCGCCTGCGGCTCAAGCCGGCTTAGGTTTTGTTTGGGGGGCGCTTGCCCCCCAAACGTTTTTACTTCTCCGGGTGGCGGGTCGACAAATCGAAGGACAGGCCGCTCGGGTCCAGCACGGTGGCGTACCAGCCCATGTCCGGGGCGATCCGCGTGCGCGGGGTGCGGATCGTGCCTCCGTGCTCGGTGACCTTGGCCAGCGCCTGCTCAAGCGTGTCACCGTAGGCGTCGACGCTGAACACGATGTGCATATGCCGGCCGGCGGCCTCCCGCTCGTCGAGCTGGATGGCGCAGACCATCTGGCCGTTCGCGTCGTGCGCCACGTCGTAGCCTTCCATCCACGACTTGAACGTCCAGCCGAAGACGCCGCCGTAGAACGCCTTCCCCTGCTCGAGGTCCGGGACCTGGATCTCCCACCAAGTGATCATCTTTTGTTCTCCTGTCCGTCGGTCTTTGTCAGGATGACGAACGAGCCGGCCGCCGGATCGACACGTCCGCCAGCCTTTTCCGGGGGAACAAGGGCTCGGGCAGCCGCTCGCCGGAAAGCAGGCGCCGCAGGCGGTCCGCGGCGCCGGGCAGGAACGGGCCGAGTTCGGCGGCGAGGATACCGCAGGCGGCCCCGACGGTGGCCACGACGTCGCCGGCGCGGCCACGGTTGCCCGGCCGCCACGGCTCCTCGGCCGCGATGAGCCGGTTGGCGTCGTGGACCAGAGCGCGGATGGCCGCCGTGGCCGCGCGGAAGTCACCGGCGTGCAGGGCACGGTCGATGCGCGCGGGCAGGCGCCGCGCGGACTCCAGCAGCGGGTGACCTTCCGGCGGGGCCGGCGGTACGGGGTACCCCTTGAAAATCCCGGCGAATCGATGCGCAAGATTGCCGATCCCGTTGGCCAGGTCGAGGTTGGCCAGTTCCACCAGCCGGCCGGTGGAGAACTCGGTGTCACCGACGCGGGCGACGCCGGCCAGAAGCCACCATCGCACGGCGTCGGGGCCATGCGCCGCAACGAGTTCGGCCGGGGCACCAGCGGCACCAGCGGCACCGGCGGCACCGGCGGCGGTTTCCGAAGATTTGCTTAATTTGGTACCGCCACGGGTGATGTAGTCGTGGACCAGGATCGCCGTCGGCAGTGGCAACCCGGCCGACCGCAGCAGCGCCAGCCAGTAGACGGCGTGGAAGCGCACGATGCCCTTGCCGATGATGTGGATCCGCTCACCCGGCTCGCACCACCGGCTGCCGTATGACGACACATAATTGGCCAGCGCGTCCCACCAGACGTAGACCACCTGATCGGGGTCGCCGGGCACGGGAATGCCCCAACCGGCCGCGCGGGCCGCCGGGCGCGAGACGCTGATGTCGGCCAGACCGGCGCGCAGGAACGCCAGCACCTCGTGGCGCCGCTGGGCCGGTTCGACGCGTACCTCGCCCGACTCGATCACCCGCAGCACCTCGTCGCGGTAGCGCGAAAGCCGGAAGAACCAGTTGGTCTCGCTGACCGCCTCCACCGGCCGGCGATGCTCCGGGCAGTCGCCCTCGGTCAGCTCGGCGGTGGTGTAGAACGCCTCGCAGCCGGTGCAGTACAGGCCCTGATAGGCGCGGGTGTAGAAGTCGCCGCGGGCGGCGCAGCGGCGCCACAGCTCGGCGACGGTGGGCGCGTGCCGCGGGTCGCTGCCGGTGCGCAGGAAGTCGCCGACCTCGACCTCGAGTAGGGGCGCGAGCGCGGCGAACCGGTCGCCGTTGGCGGCGACGAACGACCGTACGTCGACCCCGGCGCGGCGCGCGGCGGTCACGTTCTTGAGGGCGTTGTCGTCGGTGCCGGTGTGCAGGCGCGCCCGGCCACCGCGCAGGCGGCGATGGCGGGCGAGCACATCGGCCTGCACCAGCTCCAGCGCGTAGCCGAGGTGGGGCGCGGCGTTGACATACGGGATGGCCGTGGTGACGTACAAACTATCGATCATGGCTGCTCTCCTTTCCCGGGCGGGGTCGGGAGCAGGCTCGCGCCGGGCCCATCCCCAAGGCCCGGCGCGAAAATCGGGTTCAGCGCACAGTGTCTGCGCGAATGAAGGCGGGACCCCGGTGTGGGGCCGTCATTCGCCGGCGGCGATCGATCGTGCGCATAGGCATCAGGTAAGCACCTCCACGCCAGGGACGCAGCCGATTTTCCCGAGGGTCAGCCGGTGATGGCCAGATGGTCCGCGTCGCGGCGGTAGATCGGTTCGTGGCGGGCGCACACCCACACGATCTCGCCCGACGGCGCGGGAAAGGAGTCCAATCCCGGGAACACACGGCTGGGCGCCAGCTCCAGGATCAGCCCGCGAAACGCCCGCAACGCGGCGCCGAAGGCCGGCTGCGGCGTGCCCGAGGTGGAAACCAGCTCCGGGCCATCATCGTCGGCAGGCTCATGCCCGGCGTACTCCAGCGACTCCACCACCTCCAGGTGGCGTTGCACCGCCGCGAGTTGCTCGGAGGTCAGGATCCCGGCGGCGACCGCATCCACCAGACCCGGCAGGAACGGCCTGAGCGCGGCCAGCGTCATCGACGCATACGGCCGCACCCGGCGCAGCCACTTCTTCGGCCGGCGCACGATGAAGGTCGCCTCGGGCACGGGATGGTACTCACCCGGATGCTCGCACCACAGCATCAGCTCGAAGGAGTCCTGGTGGCGCCGCCAGCCGTTGGCCGACACGGGCAGCTGGGCGATGGTGAAAAGCCTTGGTACGTCATGCACCAGCGTGTTGACCGCCAGCAGCACGTGGAACATGCCCTTGGTGGCCATGGCCAGCCCGCCGCGGATCTCGCGCACGTCCTGCCCCATCGCGTGCAGGTCGCCCGCGAGTTTGGTGATGCTGCCGGCCAGATCCTCCAGGTGCGTGGTGACGGCGGCCTCGTCGACCGGGGCCGCGGCCGGGCTCAGCCCTTCGGCCACACCCGCGAAGCCGGTCAGCAGCTCGGCCGTGTCGTGCTCGGTGTTGCAGGTGACGCACTCGGTGCGGGTCCTGCCGTTGGCACGGCGGCGGCGCAGGTCGGCCAGGGAGAAAAGCTGGGTGCACGGGCTGCCGTCACGGTCGATGTCGATGCGGCGGCCCGGGCAGGGTACCCGCAGATCCAGGTCGAGGCCCGGCCAGCATTGCCGCCTAAGGGTTTCCACGCTCTCGACCAGGACGTGGAAGAAGAACGCCGGGTCCGCGCCGCGCACCTCGACCATCAGCTGGGCGGCCACGTCGTCGCTGCGGATCGCGGCGCCGGGCGCCTGCAGCAGCTCGATGAGCGCGGTGGAGTCCAGCTGCGGGTTGGGGTGGTGCAGGAAAACCCCGGTGCGCCAATGCTTGTTGGTGGAGGCGTGGTGGTGGCGCACGGTCAGCGCCGAGATCAGGCCGGGTGCTGGGGCGATCCGCTCGGCGGTCGAACCCTGCGCGCCGGCGACAAAACCGCACCGCACCTGCAACCGCCGCACCCCTTCCGGCAGCGGCGTGTCGGCGGTCCACGGCAGCGCCGGTGCGTGCTCGGGCACCAGCGGGGCGATCAGGCTGTGCGCCCCGTCCTCCAGCCGCCAGGAGATGTCGAACTCCTCCATCAGCCGCAGCAGATAGGCGTGATGCGTTGGTGCGTAAGCGTTTTTGCGCGTACCCCAGATCTTGGGCAGCCGGGCGTGGTCGAGCACGCCGGCGGCGGTGCGGGTGGGCTTGTCGGTCAGGATCGCGCCGATCGCCTTGGCCAGCCACTCCGGATCCAGCACGAGGGTGTCGCGCAGCCCGGCGATGTGGCCGTGGTAAATGACCTGGCCCAGGTCATGCATGAGCGTGGCCAGCGTCTCCTGCGCGTCGGCGTCTACCACTCCGTGCTGCTCGCAGATGCTCAGATAGTCGTGGCGCGACAGCACCGGCACCGACGCGGCCCGCGCGGCGACCTCGGTGCGCACAGCCGCCCACTCGGCCGGCAGTCGGGTCCCCAGATGCTCCAGGCTTTTCGCGTGGTCGATGATGGCGCGCTTGAGCTCCGGTACCCCTTTGCCGGAGCAGTTGTCCAGCAGATATGACCCGCGAACCATCCCGGCCAGCTCGGACGGGAGCTGGGAAGGGTCGAGCGGGCCGGCCCCGGGCGCGTCGGCGTGCGTGCCCACGAGCACGACCTGCGCATACTCGCCGATCCGGGCCCGGATCCGGCGCAGCCAGCCCACCACGTCACGGGAGTCCTCGGCCGCGCGGGCGTTCCACACCAGCAGGAAAAGCGCCCGGGAGCTGTAGAAGAACTGGTTGGAGACGCGATAGACGGACTGCCCGCCGAAGTCCCAGAACCGCAGCAGCAACCCATCGTCCTTGTGCATCTCCTGGACGTGCATCTCCTGGACGTCGATGGCGTGGGTGGCCGGCCGGTTGGGCATGAATGGCCTGCCCTGGATCGCCGCCAGGACCGAGCTTTTGCCGACCTTGCCCTCGCCGACCAGCAGGACCTTGGCCTCCAGGAGTTCGACCTCCTCGACCATGCCTTCCAGGTACGAGGCGAGCGCGACCGGGCCACGGGAAACCAGCTGGGGCAACGGGTCCGCCAGCGGGTTGCGCTGCAACGACAGTGAGGCCAGTGACCGCCGCAGCAGGTGGGCCAGCTCGCGCGGCAGCCGGGTCAGCCGGTTGTCGTCCAGGCTGAGCACCCGCAACCGCTTGAGCTGCCCCAGTTCAAGTGGCAGCGCGGCGATCTGGTTGCCGTCGAGCAGCAGCTCGCGCAGTTCGTCCAAACTGGACACTGTCGGTGGCAGGCCGGTGAGCAGGTTGTTGGCGCACGACAGCTCCGACAGGGCGGCCAGCTCGCCGATGCTGGTCGGCAGCTGTCCGAGCTGGTTGCCGTCCAGCTGCAGGATCTCCAGCCGGCGCAGCTGCCCGATCTCCGGTGGCAGGCTGGTCAGCTCGTTGCCGATCAGGCGCAGCTGGGTCAGGTTGCCCAGCTGCCCGATCTCCGGCGGCAGCCAGGTCAGCCGGTTGCCGTCAAGCCACAGATCCTCCAGGCTCATCAGCCGGCCCAGTTCCGGCGGCAGCTCCTCGAGATCGTTGTCGAACAGCCACAGGGTCCGCAGGTTGCTCAGCTCGCCGATGGCCGGCGGCAGGCTGGTCAGCCGGTTGCCGTCCAGGCGCAGCTCGCGCAGGCCGGTCAGCTTGCCGACGCTGTCCGGCAGCCCCTCCAGATCGCGGCCGTTGAGGTGCAGCACACCGGTCGCCGCCGCCTCCGCGAGGTCGGCGGGCGAGATCTGGCCCGCAAACACGTCGTCCATCTCAACTTCGCTGTCAGCTTCCACGTCAGCGGAAGTCCACCCCGTACACCTTGCCGACCTCGATCAGGCTCGGGAAGCCGCGGTCGATACGGCGGTACTCCCAGGCGCCCGGAGTCCTTGGGGCGCGGTGGATCTCGCCGACGATCACGGCGGTCATACCCTCGTAGCGCCCGGAGATGGTGTCGGTAGCGATCGGCTCCTGCTCGCTGCCCGATACCTGGCCGCTGATGGTCACCGTCGCCTTGCTCATGTGGGCGAACGTGTGGTCAAGGACCTCACCGTCGTAAATGGAGACCACGAAAACAATCTTGTCCACGGCCTCGTTGACCTGATCCAGATGGACATAGATGATCTCATCGTCGGTGGTCTCGCCCGGCGGTGACGTGCTGGCGTGATGCCAGGTCGAGTTGTCCGACGATCGATCGTTGTTGTAATACACGCAATAAAACCGATTTTCATTTGGTACCCGCCCGGCCCGCGTGACCAGGAAGGCGCTCAGGTCGAGGTCGTAATCCTCCTCGGCGTCGGGGACAAGCTCCCACGACAGGTCAACCGTGATTTCCCCTTTGATCCGCTTGCCCTTGAACAGTGGCAAGGTGTTGCCCTTCCCCAGCGGCGCCGGACCGCGGCCGCCCTGATCTGCCGTGCTCACCGTGGTGTCCCCTCCCCTGAAGCCCCAAGTCTCATCCCCGCCATCATCGTGCACGCTGTCCAGTCGCGACACCCCGCACTACCGCTAGCCTGTCTACCATGAAGGCGGACGCGATACGCGGGCACCTGGACGCTCTGATCCTCGCGGTCGTCGAGCGCGAGCCGCTGCACGGCTACGCCATCATCGAGGAGCTTCGCGCCCGCAGCGGCGGCGAGCTCGACATGCCGACCGGCAGCCTCTATCCGGCGTTGCGCCGCCTGGAGCGGGCGGGTTTCCTGGAGAGCGAGTGGAATTCGGCCAGCGGCCGCGATCGGCGCACCTACCGCTTGACCGACGCCGGGCGAAAGCACCTCAAGGACCAGCGCCACGATTGGCGCAAGTTCGCCGACGTCATCGAGGGCGTGCTACACGGCTAAGTGGTGACCAGGCAGCGGCGGGCCGACATCGCCACCGCCGCCATCGGCGAGATCAGGA